>ERZ891134.65-NODE-65-length-89597-cov-12.780650_pt1 | contig 89597 bp, 83 predicted proteins | sample MGYA00520888_ERZ891134 | MGnify/ENA primary metagenome ERZ891134 (study PRJEB32303, sample SAMEA104408692) | aquatic metagenome | biome: Brackish water; feature: Coastal; material: water | place: Baltic Sea | collected 2014-10-23 | depth 10 m ... | reverse complement strand
CGTCACCTGGCTCGCACGCCCGAGGCGTAACTGCGGCAGGCGGGCTGACCTGTCAGGTCAGGTTCTTCTCGAAGGCCAAGAGGGCGACTTCGGGAACCGGATGCCAGTCGCGCTCGGGCAGGCGCTGGAAACCGTGACGTGCATAGAGCGTCATCGCGGCTGCGTTGATGTCCCGGACACAGATCACGAGTCGATTCGACCCGGTCGAGCGCGCGTGCTCCTCGCACGCTGCCACGAGAGCGTTGCCCACGCCGTACCCCCACGCCTCGGGCGCAACAGCCAGGAATCGGAACTCGACTTCTCCGTCGCGGCCAATCTCCCGAAACGGTGATGCCGGCGGGCAGATCGTCACCGTCCCCACCACCTGGCTCTGCCGAACAGCCACCAGCAGCAACGCGTCGCTCTCGCGGGAGCCGGTGTCGGCGAGCACCGTGCCGTAGAAGCCGTCCGGGCCGTCATCGAGTTGCCCGGCACCGACGTAGGCCTCGACACCGATCCGGGCCGCCGCCGCCAGATCATCGACCGTGGCGCGGCGCACCACAACGGGGTTGGTCATGACGCCTCTATCGCGACTCGGCAACCGTCAATGCTGTCGCACCATCCCACGGTTGCCATAGGTCGATTGTTGCAAACCAGGCCACGGCGCGGTCGGATTCCGCACAGCGTCGATACGTGCTCGGCTCTCCGGTGTCGGTGAGTCCCGCGGGCGACCCCGATCGCGTTTAGGACAGCGCGGGCAGGCCGTCAAGGCTGACGGTGTTGTTGTCCTGCCGGTACGTCTCGAGTCCGTCGGCTCCGCGCTTTGCGTGATCTAAGGGCAGGTTCTCGCGCTCGCTAACGAATTCCATTGCCGGGACGCCGTAACCGCAGGAATCGGACACCCGGTCCACGGCAATGCGCACGATCGAGCGGGCGCCCAGGTAATCGGCGAACCGATCGGCCAGTTCGCAGAACTCCGCACTTCCCGCCTCGACCACTCGTGCGGTGCCGTGCAGCCGGACGATCCGGGGACGCTTGGTGAACGCGCAGAACATGATCACGATGCGGCCGTTCTCTTTCACGTGGGCGATCGTTTCCGCTCCGCTGCCGGTGAGGTCGAGGTAGGCGACCTCGTTCTCATCGAGCACCGCGAACGTGCCCGGTAGTCCCTTGGGTGAGCAGTTGACGTGCCCGTCTGCCGACATCGGCGCGGTGGCAACGAAGAACAACGGTTGCGCCGCGATCCACTCGGCTAGCCGTTCGTCGATCCCGTCGAAGACTTCCGCCATGTCCTGCTCCCGTGCCGTTTAGTCCGCGATGCCGAAGCCGCGGCGGCCGCGGTCGTTCAACTCTTCGACCGAGAAGCGATCCGGCCACTGGCGCTCGTAGTGCTCCGATGGGAAGTCGCTCGGGCTCGACCCGGTGGCGAACGCCTCGAACGCGATCGGCGCGTACTCACGGTTGCGCGGACACCACGGGGCGGCCGGGATGTACATCACGTTGCCCCAGCCTTGTTGATCGAACACCGGCGCAACGCCGTGCACGAGATCGCAGTGCCACCACACCGAATCGCCGGCGCGCACACTCGGGATCCCACTCAAGGCTTGCATCGGCAACTCGTGCCACTTCTCGTTGATCGGGAACACCTTGTTGACCATCACGCCGCACATGTCGTCATCGTCGGTGTCGTCCAACATCGGACGCAGCAGCAGGTACGCCATCGTTTCGGGGATCGGTATCGCGTGCAGGACACCCTGGTCGAAGTCCATGTCCGATAGCGCCGTCCAGCCCTGGAAGGTGCGAAAGGCCGAGCACATCGTCGTACCGGGGTATTGGGGTCCTTCGGTTCGAAACGTCGCATCCCACGGGTCGTACTCTTCGATGGAGCCGTCGTAGACGTGACGGAAAGCGCGCTGGTAGGCCTTCGTCATCCACAAGTCCAACGTTCCCGTGTCGATGTGTGTTCCCAGGCCGGCAGAGTCCGCGCCCTCGGGTCGGCGCCGAATCCGATCCGGATACAAGGAATCGCGCTCGGGGTCGAACCACTCGACATCCATCGATGTGCTCGTCCAGAGGTTGTTCATGAAGGACTGCACCGCGGCCATCCGGTCGCTTTGCCGCGCCTGCATTTGGGCGTGCGACCAGTAAATCGGGTAGATCTCCGGACGGGAACCCACCGAGGCGAAGAAGTCGTCCCCCGATCCCCGGTAGTCCTCGAAGAAGTGGTTGCCTTCGACGTAGGTAAGGATGGACTGGTCCCATTCCAACGCCTGCTCAGGGTCGAAGTGGCCGCGCACCACCAGGCACCCCCGCGCTTTGACCAGATCTCGTTGGGCCTTCGTGACGGTGCCTTGCGCGATGTCGTCGAAGTCGATCTCCGGCCAGATCGACTCCCCCGCGGCCTTCGCCGCGTCGATCACCCGCACGCGCTCGGCGATGCGCTCCTCGAGGGCCTGCGCGACCTGCTCCACCGATCGGCCGCTCGACTCGATCGACGCGCGGATGGCCGACTTGATCTGGCGGATGGCGGCCGGGAGATCGTCCGGGGTCTCCTCCCAGTGGGGCAGCGCTTCTACCGAGGGCGAAGCAGACACGGTCATGGCATCTCCTCACGTGCGGCGTCCACCGGGTGCTGGTCCACCAGAGAGTAACGCGATCCAAAACCCGCGATGCGCAAAAACCCCAGTCCACGACCGCTAGATTCACTCGGCACGCCCAACCGATGAGGACGACCAATGAACGCACCCAAGGACGTATCACCCGCCGTTGCCATCGTCGGGACCGGGCAGATCGGCGCAGTGCACGTGGAGTGCGCGCGACGAGCCGGAGCAGTGGTGGTGGGCCTCGTCGGTTCGAGCCCGGATCGGGCGCGAGAGAAGGCAACGGCCTGGGGCGTTCCGGTCGTCTACTCCGATCTTGAGGAGCTACTCGAGCAAGCCGATATCGACGTCGTGCACATCGCGAGCCCCAACCATGTGCACGCATCCCAGGCGATCGCGGTCGCCAACGCAGGCAAGCACGTCATTTGCGAGAAGCCGATGGCGTTGGACTCTGCGAGCGCGGGCGCCATGGTCGATGCAGCCCAGGCTGCCGGAGTCGTTCATGCGACCTGCTTCAACTTTCGCTTCTATCCGCTGATGCATGAAGCGCACGCCATGATGCGCTCCGGCGAGCTGGGAGAGCCACGCTTCCTCACCGGGTCCTATCACCAGGATTGGTTGTTCGAGGACACGGACTGGAATTGGCGCTTGGACGCCGAGCGGGCGGGAGATCTGCGTTCGGTGGCCGACATCGGCTCGCACTGGCTGGACCTGATGTCGTGGATCTCCGGGCGGCGCGTCACGGAGGTGTGCGCGGATCTGCACACGTTCATCCCTGTGCGGTACCGACCGCACGGGGAGGTCGAGACGTTCAGCGGGGCATCCGTAGCCGGGGGCGAACCCGTGTCCATCGACACCGACGATGCGGCCAGCGTTCTGTTGCGTCTCGAGGGAGGCGCCCGCGGCTCGTTCTCGGTGTCCCAGGTGTCGGCGGGCCGCAAGAACGATCTGCGATTCGAGCTCGCCGGATCACAACGGGCGTTGATGTGGAGTTCGGAAGCCAGCGACACGTTGTGGATCGGTCGGCGCGGCCGAACCAGTGAGGTCCTGCTGAAAGATCCCGTGCACCTGTCCGACGAGGCACGCTCGGTGGCGTTCTACCCGGGTGGTCACGTCGAGGGGTACGCCGAGGCGTTCACCGCATTCTTCGCGAGCGTTTACGACGATGTCGCTCGCGGTGAGCCCGCCGATGCGCCGCGCTACCCAACCTTCATCGACGGCTACCACGGAGCGTGCGTCGCGGACGCCATCCGAGCCAGTGCCGCCTCGGGTGCGTGGACCGAGGTTCGGTACTGATGCACGGTCCGTTCGGCAGAGTATGCTGCGTTCAGACACAAAAACACCCGTGGCCGTCTGATGTAGGGCACACCAGCAACCTGAAGTGGCAATAACTGAACACAACCAAGGGGAGCTCACGCGATAGCGGTGGGCTGAGAGGGCAGACGCGTCTGCCGACCCGCTGAACCTGATCTGGGTAATGCCAGCGCTAGGGAGGAAACATGAAGCGCATTCCCGCAGTTCTCGGCACCGGATGCCTGACGTCCGTGCTCGTACTCGCCGCCTGCAGTTCCGGGGCATCCGACACCGAACCCGAGGCCGCGAGCACCGCGGACCTCGCCGGTCAAACCGTTCAACTGCTCACCCACGACTCGTTCGCGCTCAGCGACGACGTCATCGCTGACTTCGAGGCATCCACGGGAGTCACCCTGGAGCTGGTGTCCGGCGGTGACGCGGGATCGATGGTGGCTGGAGCCATCCTGGCCGCCGGAGCGCCCACCGCCGACGTCATCTTCGGGGTGGACAACACCCTCGTGACGCGGGCCTTGGACGCGGACGTCTTCGAGGCCTACACCTCGACCGAGGCGCAGGCGCTGCGCCCCGAGCTCGCCGAACGGTCCTTCGATGGTCGAGTGACGCCGATCGACTTCGGCGATGTGTGCATCAACATCGACGACACCTGGTTCGCCGCCGAGGGCATCGCTCCCCCGACCACCCTCGACGATCTCGCCGACCCGCAGTACCGCGACCTGCTCGTGGTGCAAGACCCCGGCACGTCGTCCCCGGGCCTCGCTTTCGCCCTGTCCACCGTGTCCCGATACGGAGACGGTTGGGTCGACTACTGGCAACGGCTACGCGAGAACGGGGTGAAGGTCGCCGGCTCGTGGAGCGATGCTTACTACGGCGACTTCACCTTCGGCGGTGGTGGCGACCGTCCCATCGTCGTCTCGTACGCCACCAGCCCGCCGGCCGAGATCGTCTACGCCGAGGGTGAGCCGCCCGAGGTGCCCTCCACATCGGTGATGACCGATGGCTGTTACCGGCAAGTGGAGTACGCCGGGATCCTCGCCGGGACCGACCAGCCGGAGGCCGCCACGCTGGTCATCGACTGGCTGCTCTCCCCGGGCGTGCAAGCGGACATTCCGCTGAACATGTTCGTCTTCCCGGCCCGGGACGGTACGGCCTTGCCTGAGGTGTTCGAACGCTTCGCGCCGCAGGTGCCTGACGCCGAGGAGTTGTCCTCGGAGTACATCGCGGACAACATCGACGAGATTCTCTCCGAGTGGGGTGCCGTGATGGGCCGCTAGCGCTCCTCACGCACACGTTCTCGAGGGCAGAACACGATGACAGCACCGACCTGGTTGCGGTGGGCGTGGATCGCGCCCGCCGGCTTCCTGTTCGCGTTCATGGTGGTGCCGCTGGTCTCGTTGGCTGGGCAAGTCCTCTCGCCGGGGACGATCGAGTACGTATCGGACTCGCTTCCGTGGCGAGTAGCTGGACTGGCGACGGTGCAAGCACTGGCGAGCACCGCTGTTTCGCTAGTCGTCGGACTGCCCATGGCCAACGTGCTGACCCGGTACCGCTTCCCGGGACGTCGATGGGCTCTGGCTCTGGCCACCGTGCCGTTCGTCCTTCCCACCGTGGTGGTCGCGTTGGCGTTTCGATCGCTGGTCGGCTCCGATCTCGGTTCGGGTTTCCTCATCGTCGTGCTCGCGCACGCGTACCTGAATATGGCGGTGGTGGTGCGGATCGTGGGTGCCCGCTGGTCCACCATCGATCCTCGTCTCGATATCGCCGCGAGGACTCTGGGCGCATCACGGTGGACAGCGTTTCGCACCGTGACACTGCCTGCCCTCGGTCCTGCCATCGCTTCGGCCGCAGCGATCGTGTTCGTCTTCTCTTTCACCTCGCTGGGCATCGTGCTACTGCTCGGAGACTCCAACACGCGCACCCTTGAGTCGCTGGTGCTTCGACAAACCTCCATCCTTTTGAATTTCCAGGCCGCCGCGGTCAGCGCCGCCATCCAGGCGATCGTTGTCGGCACGGTGTTGTGGTGGGCCGCTCGAACGCGCAACGCGATCCCCAGGGGTGCGCTGCGCACCTTCCGCCTGCGGCGTCCACTCGGATCGGCCCGATGGGCCGTCGGCATCGTTGTCGCAGCGACCGTCGTCATCGTTCTCGCCCCCGTGTCCTCACTGGTGTGGTCGTCGGTGCGATCGTCGTCCGGCTTCACGATGAGTTGGTGGGCGATCTTCGCCGGCTTTGAGACGATCGACGCTGGAAGCACTCGGATCGGGTCACCGCTCAGCGCCATGGCGCGGTCCCTATCGTTCGCACTCGTCACCGGGCTCGTTGCAGCCACTGTCGGTGGCCTCGCCGCGATGAGTGTGCTGGCGCATCGTCTCGGACGGGCCTTCGCTCTTGCGACGGCTCTGCCGCTGGGCATATCGGCCGCGACGTTGGGCCTGGCCACGATGCTGGCCTACGGGCGTCCCCCGGTGGATCTTCGCGCCACCGGTCTGTTGATCCCGATCGCCCACGCTCTCATCGCCGTTCCGCTCGTCGTTGCGGTCGCCACCCCGACGCTGCGTTCCACCGACGCCCGCCTCGTGACCGTCGCCGCCACCCTCGGCGCCCGGCCGTCGCGAGCGTGGTGGACCGGCTATGGGCCGACCCTGAGGACAGTGATGATCGCGGCCGGGGGTCTCGCCTGCGCGGTGTCTCTCGGAGAGTTCGGGGCTGCCTCTTTTCTCGCTCGAGCCGACGGCCCTACGGTTCCCCTCGTGATCGCGCGACTTCTCGGTCGTCCCGGTGAAGCATCCTTCGGGGTGGCGGCGGCTATGGCGGTCGTTCTCGTCGTCATGACCACAACGCTTGTCGCGGCCGTCGACCGAGGAGGTCGACGATCATGAACGGTCACACTCTGACGTGCGAGAACCTCACCATCGGATACGAATCCGCGTTGGGAGAGCCCGTGACCTTCACGGTGCCGCCTGGGAGTGTGCTGGCCGTCGTCGGGCCGAGTGGCTGCGGCAAGTCGACGCTGCTGTCCACGATCGCGGGCGTGATCCCCGCTCGCTCGGGTCGGGTTCTCATTGACGGGGTCGATGTAACGCAGATGCCCACACACGCCCGCAAAGTGGCCATGGTGTTTCAAGAGCCCTTACTGTTTCCGACGATGACGGTGCGTGACAACGTCGCGTACGGTCCGCGTCGATCCGGCGCGTCCGCGAGTGAAGCCCGGAGCACAGCAGATGAGCTCTTGAGTTGGGTGGATCTCGCGGGCCTCGGCGACCGGAACATTGATCAACTCAGCGGTGGCCAGGCGCAACGGGTGTCGCTCGCCCGTGCACTCGCGTCCGACCCCGCTGTTGTGTGTCTGGACGAACCGTTCAGTGCCTTGGACGCGCCACTGCGATCACGCCTGGCTGCCGACGTCCTCGCCCTGGTTCGCCGCACCGGCATTCCCGCCGTGCACGTCACCCACGACCCCGACGAGGCAGAGACGATGACCTTGAATAACTCCTCCGGGTCCATACTTTCTTTGTGAGAGGCGAACGGCTACGCAAGCGAGCGGCGCGGATCGATCGTTCGTATACCCGGATCGCGGCGGCCACATCGCTCGCTGCCTTCCTGGCGTACATCGTCGCGCAGGCACTTCCCTTGGCCAGCGCTGTTCCTGCGGCGATCACCGCGGTGATCGCCACCCAGGCGAGCTTCCATCAGGCAACCAAGGGTGCGTTCATCCAGGTCACCGGAGCCCTCGTCGGTGCCGCCGTCGCGTTGGGGATCGTGTCGGTTGTCGGGAGCGGGGCGGTGACGATCCTCTTGTTGGTCGCCTTGTGCTTTGTTGTCGCACGACTCTTGCACGTCGCGAGTCCTGACGAATCCCCGCTGGTGGCGACCGCTCTTGCCGTCACCGTGATCTTGGTCATCGGAACAAACCTGACCACCGAACTCGCCGTCGAGCGATTCGCGGGAATCGTGATCGGCGCCATCTTTGCGGTCCTCGCCAGCTACGTTGCGTCTCCGACAAAGGCCACTCGCAATTTGGAAGACAAGGCCGATGACGTGCAAGAGCGCCTCGGGCAACTCTTGGAACGCATCGCCGTCGAACTCCGCACCGATCCCGGTCCGGAAGCCGTGCGGGCCTGGTTCGACGAAGCCGTCGATTTGCGCAATCAGGTTCTCGGTTTAGCCGCCGGCCTGGAAGACCTCAAGATGAATCGCCGCTGGAGCATTCGGGTGACCACCTCGGACCTGCACGCCGTCCAAGCCGAAGTCGACGCCTGCCAGATCATGTCCACCCGCGCGTTGTCGTTGGCATCGGATCTACGTCGCGCATCGTCGAGCAACACGGACGGTTCCGGTGCCCTTCCACCGGCGGCGTTGTCGCCGCTGGCAGACCTAATCGCCGCGACCGCTGCGAACCTGGCCACCGACGACCCCACGCGGACCATCGGCAAGACCGCCGCCCATCAAGCGGTGCGGGAGGCCGAACGAACCGCACAGATCGCACTCATCGGCGGCATCGTGTCGCACATGGAGCAGATCAATCAGGCGAAGGTGGACGAAGAAGAAGCCGGACATCTACCTCGGTAAGCCGGTCTGCGGAGGAATCCTGAGAGGACAGACGCGCCCAATACGGAATCTGCACGAGGTGTGAGGGGTACTGCGGGTGCGCGGGTCTCGGGCCCCCCGCACCCGCAGTGCCCTAAGTCCACCGTTAATTCGGTGATCGCGCATCTTGAGATGACGAGCCCGCTCATCGGGGCCGGATCAGCCCAGCGCCGCCAGGGCGCTGGCATAATCATCGGCGTCCCGCGCCTCACCCGGACCGTTGACCACCGACCACCGGATGACTCCGTCGCGGTCGAGGACGTACGTCGCCCGCGTCGCGAACCCGGTCTTCTCCCAGAAGGCTTCGTATGCCCGGGATACTTCCCCGTGCGGCCAGAAATCGCTCAGCAGTTGGTGGGTGAGGCCTTCGGTCTCGGCGAACACCTTCAACGAGGCCGTCGGATCACACGAGATACTGACCATCACGGTGTCGTCGTTGTCGAAATCACCGATCCGATCCTTGATCGCACACATCTCACCGGTGCAGGTGCTGCTGAAGGCGAACGGGTAGAACATCACCACGACCTTCTTGCCGCGAAAATCCGACAGCGACACTTTCTGTCCGAACTGATTGCGCAGCGTGAAGTCAGGGGCGGTCGTGCCAACCTCGAGTGCCATGGGTTTCCTCCGGGCCGTGGTGCGCCCCGTGCACACCTAAAAGGACGTTAGCGCTTGGAACGCGGAGCAACCAAACGTGTGCCCTGCCAAAAGGAGCCGGCGCTGATGGTGCTCGTTTGCTGCAGCCCCGCCGTCGGAGCGGCGTCAGCGATGTCCTCGGACTCGATGTGACCTTCACGCCCCGGCTTGGGAGTCATCAGCCAGATGACTCCGTGATCGGCGAGCGGTCCGATGGCGTCAACGAGACCGTCCACCAGGTCTCCGTCGTCATCGCGCCACCACATCACCACCGCGTCGACAACGTCATCGAAGTCCTCGTCCACCAGGTCGCCACCGATGATCTCCTCGATACCCGACCGGATGACGGGGTCGGCGTCTTCGTCCCAGTTCAGTTCCTGGACGGTCATACCCGCATCCAGATTCAAGGCAGATGCACGACGCTGTGCCTCTTCCAGGTCGATCGACCCGGCATCCGCGCTCACGTGTTTCCTCCTGAACGGCCACGACGACGCCCCTTGCGTCGCCTCGAGTGTGCCTAGTCCACCGAAAGTCCCCGCCCTACGCAAGCAGTTCCGGCCAACTCGTTCGCGATACTCCCCGCAACTGCCCCGCCAGCGCCACACTTTTTCCTCTTGACTCGCCACGGTAGGGCGCGTGGCGACTGTCGGCGCCCATACGCGAGAATGCTCCTACACACACTTCACCACCGATGACACGGCCCCGGGGCGACCCCTCGGGAACGTCAGACGAAAGAGGGTGCGAACACCAATGGCCCCTGAGAGCGACTCTTCCGCTCCCCTGGCGGGCGGCTTGCCGACCCAGTACGTGGACGTCGATCCGGACGAGACCCGCGAGTGGATAGATTCCCTTGACGCACTGGTCGACACCTCGGGCAACTACCGCGCCCGCTACATGATGCTCTCGCTGTTGCGCCGAGCGGCAGAACGCAACGTCGGTGTGCCGAGCCTGCGCAGCACCGACTACATCAACACCATCTCCCCCGAACGCGAGCCCTGGTTCCCTGGGGATGAGGCCGTAGAGCGGGAGATTCGCCGGATGATCCGGTGGAACGCCGCCATCATGGTGCACCGAGCGCAACGTCCCGGCGTGTCCGTCGGAGGGCACATCTCCACGTACGCAAGTTCGGCGACGCTGTACGAGGTCGGCTTCAACCACTTCTTTAAGGGCCCCGACCACCCCGGCGGCGCGGACCAACTCTTCTTCCAAGGCCACGCGTCCCCCGGCATGTACGCGCGAGCCTTCATCGAGGGTCGGATCACCGAGTCCCAGATGGATGGCTTCCGTCAGGAACTCTCCCACCCCGGTGGTGGCCTTCCTTCCTATCCGCATCCGCGACTCATGCCATCGTTCTGGCAGTTCCCGACCGTCTCGATGGGCCTGGGGCCTCTCAACGCCATTTACCAGGCACGGTTCAACAAGTACCTGCAGAACCGCGGCTTGGCCGACACGTCGCAGCAGAAGGTGTACGCCTTCCTCGGCGACGGCGAAACCGACGAGGTCGACGCCGTCGGCGCGCTGTCCCTCGCGGCGCGGGAGGAGCTCGACAACCTCGTCTTCGTCGTTAACTGCAATCTTCAGCGCCTCGATGGACCCGTTCGCGGCAACGGCAAGATCATTCAAGAACTCGAGTCGCTTTTCCGCGGCGCCGGATGGAACGTGATCAAGGTGGTCTGGGGACGAGCCTGGGATCAACTGTTGGCGGCGGACCGCGATGGTGCGTTGGTCAATTTGATGAACAACACCCACGACGGCGATTTCCAGACCTACAAGGCCGAGAACGGAGCCTTCATTCGAGATCACTTCTTCGGACGCGATCCGCGAACCGCGAAACTCGTGGAGACCTGGAGCGATGACCAGATCTGGTCGTTGCAACGTGGTGGGCACGACTACCGCAAGATGTATGCCGCATACGAGGCCGCCACGAAGGTCAAGGGTCAACCCACCGTCATCTTGGCCAAGACCATCAAGGGTTGGACGCTGGGATCGCACTTCGAAGCGAGAAACTCCACGCACCAAATGAAGAAGCTCACGGTGGAGGATCTGAAGGAGTTTCGCGATCGGCTGCACATTCCCATCGCGGACTCACAGCTCGACGAGTACCTGCCCCCGTACTACAACCCCGGTCCGGACAATCCCGCGATCCAGTACATGCTCGACCGACGCACGACCCTTGGTGGTTTCCTGCCGAGTCGACGAACGACCGCACGTCCGCTGCCTCAACCACCGGACTCCACGTACGAGGTAGTCCAACGCGGATCGGGCAAGCAGCCGGTGGCGACAACCATGGCGTTCGTTCGACTTCTGAAGGAACTGATCCGCGACGAGGGCATGGGCGCACGCTTCGTCCCGATCATCCCCGACGAGGCGCGCACCTTCGGCATGGACTCGTTGTTCCCCACATTGAAGATCTACTCACCGAACGGGCAGCAGTACACATCGGTCGACAGAGAGTTGATGCTGTCCTATAAGGAATCAGAGACTGGGCAGATCCTGCACGAAGGGATCAACGAGGCGGGTTCGGTCGCCTCCTTCACCGCCGTCGGCACCTCCTACTCCACCCACGACGTGCCGATGATTCCGATCTACATCTTCTACTCCATGTTCGGTTTCCAGCGGACCGGCGACGGCTTCTGGGCGGCGGGGGACCAAATGGCACGCGGCTTCGTCCTCGGGGCGACTGCCGGTCGGACCACATTGAACGGCGAGGGGCTCCAACACGAGGACGGCCACAGCCAACTGCTCGCGAGCACCAATCCCGCGGTGGTGGCCTACGACCCAGCGTTCGGCTACGAGCTCGGGCACATCGTCAAGTCCGGGCTGCAACGCATGTACGGGGACCCCGATCCCGATCCGACATACAGCGAGTTCGATCTCCTCGACGAGCACCGTGGGGAATCACCCAACGTGTTCTATTACCTGACGATCTACAACGAGCCCTACCCGCAGCCGGCCGAGCCGGACAACTGCGACATCAAGGGAATCATCAAGGGAATGCACCTGATCAGCGAGGGGTCCGGCGACGGTTCCCCCGTTCAACTGCTGGCCAGCGGCGTCGGAGTGAATTGGGCGCTGCGCGCCCAAGAGCTGCTGGCGCAGGACTGGGGAGTCGTTGCGGACGTCTGGTCGGTGACCAGTTGGAATCAACTCAGGCGCGACGGCCTGGCCGCCGACCGCCACAACATGCTCAACCCCGAGGACGAGCCACTGGTGCCCTTCGTCACCCAACGCCTGGAGGGCCGCCCAGGCCCAGTGGTTGCGGTGTCCGATTGGATGCGCGCGGTGCAAGACCAGATTCGTGAATGGGTTCCGCAGCCGTTCGTGTCCCTGGGTACCGACGGTTGGGGTCTGTCGGACACGCGCGGCGCGCTGCGCCGGCATTTCCTGGTGGACGCTGAATCGATCACGGTGCAAGCACTCGCCATGCTCGCGCGTTCGGGAGACATCGACCCAGGAACCGTCACTCGAGCGATCAAGACCTACCAACTCGATGACCCATCCGCCGCAGACGCGGGAAATACGGAAGGATCAGGGTGAGTCGGCAGGTCCAGAAGTCTTGCCGCACGAGTATCGAGTCGATTCCCGGATAAGGAGGGCGCGTGTCCAACGATCCACGACGTTTCCTTCGTTATCTGGATGCCGAACGCAATGCGTCCCTGCTGTATCGGGCTCTGGCCGAATCCACCGACGGTGACCAGCGGGAAGCGCTGCTGGAGTTGGCTGATGTCGAGGACAAGCACGCCCAACACTGGGTAGACAAACTCACCGCTTACGGCGTCGAAATTCCGCCGGCGCCCACGGTGCTCAACGCCGATGATGAGCAGTTGGTGCGACGGGCGCGATCGCTGGGATTGGTCTCCGTCCTAGACAACCTAGAACAGAACGAAGGCGCAGACGCCGGCATGTACGACGACGAGCCCGAGGCCCTGCCCACAATGCCGTCCGATGAGCGAGAACACGCGGATGTGTTCCGAGCACTTAAGGGAGGCGAGCCGGAGCGATTTCCGCACCGAGAACGTTCGACCAAGGGAGCCGAGCCGTGGCACCGAACGGACAAGTCCGGGTCGGTGCGCGCCGCCGTCTTCGGGGTCAGCGACGGACTGGTCTCCAACACCGCTCTCGTCATGGGATTCGCGGGCGCAAGCCTGGCGGGTGCGATCGAGAACTCCGTCGTGCTGTTCGCTGGCTTGGCTGGGCTGCTGGCCGGAGCCTTCTCGATGGCGGCGGGTGAGTACGTATCTATGGCAAGCCAGCGCGATCTGTTCAAGCGAGAAATCGACCTCGAACGACAAGAGTTGCTGGAAAAGCCGGAGGAAGAGCGTCTGGAGCTCGAACTCATCTACCGAGCCAAAGGGTTGCCCCGCGAGCAGGCGCGAGCTGTGGCCGATCAGATCATGAAGAATCCGGAGATTGCGTTGGACACGTTGGCGCGAGAGGAGCTGGGCCTCGACCCGAACGAGTTGGGCTCGGCGTGGAAGGCGGCGGTCTCGAGTTTCTTCTCCTTCGCGATCGGCGCATCCGTCGTGGTTGTTCCGTACGCACTGTTCTCCGGCATGACGGCGTTTGTTCTGGCCGTCGTTCTCGCCCTCGTCAGTTTGATCGTGGTCGGTGGCCTCGTGGGCTATCAATCCGGACGCGGAGTCGCCTTCAGTGCGGGGCGCCAGGTTCTGTGGGGTGTCGGTGCTGCGGCTGTTACATACCTCGTCGGCAGCCTCGTCGGCGTGAACGTCGGATAGCCGGATACTCGGATAACGCATGCGAACGCCGCTCGACGCCGGCTTCATCGATCGGCTTACCGCGGCTGCGGGCGACCTCGCCACCCAGGCAACGGTCCGAATGGAGTCCACCTACCCCTGGTACCGCCAACTGTCGGCCGATGAGCGCGCGTGGGTCTCTCTCGTCGCGCACGCCGGTATTTCCGCCTTCCTGGAATGGGCTTCCGACTCGAACGAGTCGCCGCAGCTGACGGCGGACGTCTTCGGTTCCGCACCACGCGAACTGGCGCGCATCGTGTCGCTCGAGCAGACCGTGGCCATGGTTCGGACCACCATCGACGTCGTCGAATCCGCGATCGATGCACTCATCGACGACCCGGAGCGCTCGCTGGTACGGGAAGCGACCCTGCGGTACTCGCGCGAGATCGCTTTCTCCGCCGCCGAGGTCTACGCGCGAGCGGCCGAAGCCCGCGGCGCCTGGGATGCTCGACTCGAAGCATTAGTCGTCGACTCGATCCTGCGCGACGAGATGGACCCGTCGGTCGCCTCGCGCATTTCCGCCCTCGGCTGGTCCGACGCGGCACCGATCACCGTGGTCGCGGGTTACGCACCTGTGTCAGACGTGGAAGGCGCACTCGATGTCTTGCGCCGCGCATCGCGCAACCACGATTTGATGCTGCTCACCGGAATGCACGGGGACCACCTCGTAGCTCTCGTCGGTCGGGTCACCAGCGACGAGGACGCATCACGCGCGGCACGACTCCTCGCACCGCACTTCGGACCCGGGCCGGTGGTGATCGGTCGACGAGCCATGGACTTCGACGCCGTGGGTATCAGCATTCGCGCCGCGACCGCAGCGGTGCATGCCGCCGACGCCTGGCCCCAGGCACCGCGCCCGGTCTCCACCGACGAATTACTTCCCGAGCGGGCCATCGCAGGTGATGCTCTGGCACGGGCCGAACTCATCGAGTCCGTCTACTCCCCGCTCGCGGGAGAGGAGCACCTCCTGGCTACCGCCGAGGCGTTCTTGGAGCAAAGCCCCTCCTTGGAGGGAACGGCCCGCCTGCTGTTCGTGCACCCCAATACGGTGCGTTACCGACTAGGCCGCATCACCGACATCACCGGGTTCTCGGCAACCGACCCTCGCGGGACGCTCACCTTGCGCTTGGCCCTGATGCTGGGGCGAACATCCTCCGTGGACTAGTCTTTGTAGGAATCCTCCAAAGCCTCTCGGCGGACTTTGGTCGGTAAGTCGAGAGTTCTTTGTAGCCATCCACGGAAGGCTAAGTGCGTGCTGGTAGTCGTCGCGCCCGGTCAGGGCGCCCAAAGTCCCGGCTTTCTCACTCCGTGGCTCGACGTCCCGGGCGTGCGCGAGCGCCTCGAATGGCTGTCGGTGGTCAGCGGCATCGATCTCGTTGAGCACGGGACCACCTCCGACGCCGACACCATCAAGGACACTGCCGTCGCCCAGCCGTTGATCGTGGGCGCCGGACTTGTCAGCCTGCTGAGCCTGTTCCCGCACCCATCCACCGCCTATTCCGCGATCGGCGCCGGCGCCGGTCACTCCGTCGGCGAGATCACCGCAGCCGTCGGTGCCGGAGTACTCACCGCCGAGCAAGCGATGGTGTTGGTGCGCGAGCGCGGATCCGCCATGGCCGATGCCGCCGGCCGCACGGCGACGGGCATGAGCGCCGTCCTCGGCGGAGATTCCGACGCCGTCGTCACCGCCTGCGACGCCGTGGGGTTGACGGCCGCAAACATCAACGGTGCCGGCCAGATCGTCGTCGCGGGAACGCAAATCCAGCTCGCCGCTTTCGCCGATAACCCACCCGAGGGATGCCGGGTCCGTCCGTTGGAGGTCGCCGGCGCATTCCATACTGAGCATATGGCACCCGCCGTCGGTCACCTCGACAAACTGTCCAATGCCATAACGACCCACGACCCGCGCATCCCTTTGCTCTCCAACGCCGATGGCCGCGTCGTTCACGACGGCCGCGATGTCCTTCGACGCCTGGTGCACCAGGTCAGCAATCCCGTCCGCTGGGACCTGTGCATGGAAACCATGGCCGATCTCGGTGTCACCGCGATTCTGGAAATCCCCCCAGCGGGAACGCTGACCGGTCTCGCCAAGCGGGCGCTGCCCGGAGTCGAAACACTTGCGGTCAAGACACCCGACGATCTCGATGCCGCATGGGCGATGATCCAAGCCCACGGGACCGTTTCCGATCTGGATTCCAATCCCACCTGGCGCATGCTCGTGGCACCGGGCAAGGGCACGTTCCAACGGACCCTGGACGCGGTCGCCGGAGACGAACTTCCGCAGTCCACGATGGTCGGGAGCGTCGACACTCTTCGTGGCTCGACACCTGTGCACGCACCACACGGCGGGGTGCTCGTCGAATGGCTGGTCGAGGACGGGGATCCTGTATCACCCGGCCAACCCCTCGTGCGCTTGCACCCGCTCAGCGATCACAGCGAGGGTGTGTACGCGTGAGCGCCCCGATCAAGGCACCCGAGGGCGCACCGTTCGCCCGCATCCTCGCAACGGGCAGCTACCGACCCTCGCGTGTTGTCACCAACGACGAGATCTGCCAGACCATCGATTCATCGGACGAGTGGATTCGGGAACGCTCGGGAATTACCGAACGCCGCTGGGCAGGTGACGACGAGACCGTCGCCACCATGGCCGCCGCTGCTGCCGAGAAAGCCCTTGCCGCCGCAGGGCTCGCCTCCCAGGACGTCGACGTCATCATCGTCGCCACCTGCACGCACCCGTACCAGACCCCCACGGCGGCTTCGGAGGTCGCAAGCATGATCGGCGTTCCTACCGCCGCTGCTGTGGATATCAGCGCGGCCTGCGCGGGATTTGCCTACGGTTTATCGATGGCGCAAGACATGATCCGGGGCGGGAGCGCGGGGCACCTACTCCTCATAGGAGCGGAGAAGCTCAGCGCCTTCACCGACATCTACGACCGCAGCACCGCCTTCATATTCGCCGACGGCGCGGGAGCCGTTGTCGTCGGACCATCCTCAACACCGGCGATCAGCCCGGTCGTGTGGGGCGGCGATGGCGACCAGCTCCAGGCGATCAACATGACCCAGAACTGGGTGGATTTCAAAGCCAACGGCTTCGACATCTTCCCCACGATCTCGATGAACGGCCAGCAGGTCTTTCGCTGGGCTGTCTCGGAGATGACCCGAGTGTGCAGAGAATCACTTGACGCCGCCGGCGTCTCCGTCGAGGACCTCGACGCCTTCATTCCGCATCAAGCCAACAACCGCATCACCGACGCGCTGGTACGTGCCCTCGAACTCCCGGATTCCGTTGCGGTCGCCCGCGACATCATCACCACCGGGAACACCTCCGCAGCATCTATCCCGCTAGCCATGGACCGGATGCTGGCGAGCGGTGAGATCCATCAGGGAGGAAATGCCCTTCTGGTTGGATTCGGGGCGGGTTTGGTCTTCGCCTCGGAAGTCGTCACCCTCCCCTAGCCCCACAAGTGCAGACTTCCGGGAGTCGGATACAACTACATAGTTCGCCACAACGACGACGGACGTTCCGTCGCCAACGAAAGGGAAGCACATGAGTCAGCAGGAAATCCTCGCCGGTCTCGCCGCGATCGTGAACGAGGTAGCCGGAGTCCCCGTGGAGGATGTCCAGCCGGACAAGTCATTCGTCGACGATCTGGATGTCGACTCACTGTCGATGGTCGAGGTTGTGATGGCCTCGGAGGACAAGTGGGGCGTGAAGATCCCCGACGAGGAAGTCAAGAACCTCAAGACCGTTGGTGACGCTGTCGCCTACATCGAAGCCAACTCGTAAACCCGCGGAGCGGGGCGCACGGCCGTTGAGGTTCGTCACGCCCCGCACCCGTGAGATGTGTCAGGGAGCCGCACAGTGAGCACGCCAGAGGTAGTCGTCACCGGTTTGGGAATGACCACACCGGTCGGCGGAGACGTCGCTAGTAGTTGGTCGGCGATTCTCGCTGGACAATCGGGGGTCCGCCCGATCGATGCGGAGTGGATTACCGAGCAGCCGTCACGCATCGCGGGTCAACTCGCGGTGGAGCCGTCCGAGGTGCTCACCAAAGTCGAAACACGTCGACTCGACCGCTCCCAACAGGCAGCGGTCATCGCCGCTCGGGAGGCGTGGCAGGACGCAGGTGCACCGGCGGTGGAACCCGAGCGACTGGGCACCGTCATCGGCACCGGGATCGGCGGTGTCACCAGCCTGCTCGAGGCGTACGACACGTTAAACGAGCGTGGATGGTCACGCGTATCCCCACACATGGTCACGATGATCATGCCCAACGGGCCGGCTGCCGTGGTTGGCCTGGAGATCGGCGCCCGCGCCGGAGTGCATGCTCCGGTCAGCGCGTGCGCATCGGGGGCCGAGGCGATCGCAAACGCCGCCCGAATGATCCGCGACGGTCGCGCCGACGTTGTGCTCACCGGCGGCACCGAAGCGGTGATCTGTGGAATCACCATGGCGGGCTTCTCCGCCATGCGCGCACTCTCCACTCGAAACGACGACCCCACCGCGGCCTCTCGCCCGTACGACACCGATCGCGATGGCTTCGTCATGGGCGAGGGAGCCGGCATCGTGGTGCTGGAGTCTCGCGATCATGCCAAGGCTCGCGGAGCCACCATTTACGGCGTTTACGGCGGGGCAGGCATGACTTCCGACGGTCATCACATTGCCCAACCCGATCCCGAGGGCGGTGGCGCCGCCCGCGCGATGACCGCGGCTCTCGCGGACGCAGGTGTCTACGCTGCCGACGTTCACCACGTGAACGCGCACGCCACCTCCACTCCGCAAGGGGACATCGCCGAAGCCGTAGCCATTCGCCGGGCTCTGGGTTCGGCTGCCGATCAAGCGTTGGTCACCGGAACGAAGTCGATGACCGGCCACCTACTCGGCGGAGCGGGTGCCATCGAATCGATCTTCACCATTCTGGCCCTTCGGGACCGCACCGCACCCCCCACCATCAACCTCGAGAACATGGATTCCGAGATTCATCTGCCGGTCGCGGCCAATCGCCCCCACGAGCTGCCGTCGGGCGACCTCGCCGCCCTGAACAACTCGTTCGGTTTCGGCGGCCACGACGTCGCCCTGGTCTTCCGGAGCGCCTAAGTGACCTCACCCACAACGGCATCGAGCACTTCACCGCAGGAGTCCACCGAGGTAGATCCGCGCTCGCCCACGGTTCGCCTCGGGATGTTCTTCGACGACGGAGAGTTCGAGCTCATCACTCCCCAAGACGACCGAGGCGTGCTCGTCGCCGTCGGTCGAGTGGCGGGCGCGCCCTGCGTCGCGTTCGCAACCGACCCCACGGTTCAAGGAGGGGCGATGGGCAACGACGGTTGCCGCGCCATCGTCACGGCATACGACCGAGCCTTCGCCGACTCGGTGCCGGTCGTGGGAATCTGGCATTCCGGCGGTGCGCGTCTGCGCGAAGGTGTGCTGAGCCTCGACGCAGTCGGACGCGTCTTCGCAGCGATGACCCGAGCCTCGGGGAAGGTCCCGCAGATCTCCGTCGTCCTCGGCCCTGCCGCCGGTGGCGCTGCCTACGGTCCCGCTCTAACAGATCTCGTCATCTTGGGCCCCAAGGGCCGCATCTTCGTCACCGGCCCGGAAGTCGTGAAGTCGGTCACCGGCGAGGCCGTCGACATGGACATCCTCGGCGGCCCGGAACCGCATGGACGACGAAGCGGCGTCGTGCACATCACCACCGACACCGATCAAGGTGCGCTTGACGAGGCGCGCGCACTGGTGAGCCTGCTTGAGCAGCAGGGTTCGCTGAACGTCGAGAGCGTCGAGGACACCAATCTCGGGGCGCTCATGCCGGAATCATCACGCCGGGCCTACGACGTGCACCCGTTGATCGAAGGATTCGTCGATCAAGGAACTTTCACCGAATTGCACGCCAAGTGGGCTCCCAACATCGTCGTCGGCCTGGGACGCCTGGGCGGGCGCACGGTGGGCGTCATCGCAAACAACCCCTTGCGCCTGGGTGGGTGCCTGGACTCTTTCAGCGCTGAGAAGGCATCGCGCTTCGTGCGTATGTGCGACGCCTTCGCCGTGCCGCTGGTCGTCCTTGTCGATGTTCCCGGCTATCTTCCCGGCCTTGGTCAGGAGTGGGAAGGCGTCGTGCGTCGCGGTGCCAAGCTCCTGCATGCGTTCGCCGAATGTGTCGTCCCCCGCGTCACCGTCGTCACGCGCAAGGCCTACGGCGGCGCCTACGTCGCCATGAATTCAGCCTCGCTGGGAGCGACCAAGGTGTTTGCCTGGCCCGATGCCGAGGTGGCCGTCATGGGTGCCGTCGCCGCAATCCGCATTCTGCACCGCAAGCGTCTCGCCGAGGTCCCACCCGAGTCACGCGAGCAGGTGGAACTCGAACTCGCAGCGGAGCACGAGGTTATTTCCGGGGGGATCAAGCGCGCGGTCGAGATGGGCGTCGTGCACGACATCGTCGATCCCGCAGCGACCAAACGTGCCGTGGCTCAAGTCCTGTGGGACACCCCGGGTGTTCGCGGGCAGCACGGCAACATTCCGCTGTAGATCGTCAGGCCCGCACAACGTCGACGTCGTAGGCACCAAAGTGCGGGTCGCGACTGAGAATGACGCAGCTTTCTTCCATCGCTTGCGCAACGAGCATGCGATCGAACGGATCTAAGTGATGCGGCGGAAGCTCAGAGATGCGGCGCGCATGTGCCCAGCGAACGGGCAACACATCAAATCCGCTGTCGGCGATCAACTCAGGTAGATCTGACGGTGGCTGGAGTCGACCCTTCGATTCCTTAATGGAGATTTCCCATCTGGACACGACCGACACGAGCACGTCGTTTCCGAAGTCCTCGAGCACTTTGTTCGCTTCCTCACTGAGAGGTTGTCCGTCGATCCACCACAGCAAGGTGTGGGTGTCGAGCAGATAACGCATCACGCCTCGCCGGCGAATGCTGCTTCAATATCAGGCATCGGGTCATCAAAGTTGTCGGCGATCCACATGCGGCCCTTTGCAGCACCTCGTCCCGGGCGCGCACCCACCCGTCGCTCAACCCGCACCAGGCGGACAACGGGCTTACCTGCTCGGGCAATCACCACGTCCTCGCCCGCCTCGACCTGCTTCAGCAGTTCGGACAAGGTCGTCTTCGCCTCGTAGACATTGACCATCACACTCATGTCGAGAATGTAGTTGACTAGACTAAGTCTAGTCAACCTTAGTCAAGGGAAGGTTGGTGATGCACTCCCCGGCGAAATCAGTACGTCGGCTTGCCCGGCTCGAACTCCGAAACCCAGGCGTTGATGCCACCACCGACATGAATCGCGTCGAATCCGGCTCCCTTTGCGGCCACCAGCGCCTCTGCAGATCGACCACCCGACCTGCAGTAGAGAACCACCTGCTTGTCTTGCGGCAACTTCTCGAAGGCCTCTCCCGTGAGGAATTCACCTTTAGGGATGAACTCCGAGCCATCGATAGCGACGATGCTCCACTCGACGGGCTCGCGAACATCCACCAGCACAAAATCCCGAGTGCCGGCGGCTCGCTCGTCGAGCATCGCCTTCAAGTCTTGAACGGAAATCGTGAAGTCCTGAACTGCATCAGCTGCCGGATCTGAGGTCACACCGCAGAATAACTCGTAGTCGATCAGTTCAGTCACCGTCGGGCTTTCCCCGCACACCGCGCAATTCGGATCCTTGTGGATTGTCACCTGGCGGTAATCCATCTCACGGGCGTCGTAGACCATAAGTCGTCCCAGCAGTGAGTCTCCGATCCCGGAGATCAGCTTGATCGCCTCGGTCACCTGGATGGAACCGATCGATGCGCACAGGACGCCGAGGACGCCGCCCTCTGCGCACGACGGCACCATCCCCGGTGGTGGAGGCTCGGGGTACAGGCACCGGTAGCACGGTCCGTGCTCAGCCCAGAACACGGATGCTTGGCCGTCGAAACGGTAGATCGACCCCCACACGTATGGCTTGCCCAGGAGAACGCACGCGTCGTTGACCAGATAGCGGGTGGCGAAGTTGTCCGTGCCGTCGACAATCAGGTCGTACTGCGCGAAGAGCTCCATCGCGTTGGAGGAATCCAGGCGCTCGATGTGCAGGTTCACCTGCACGAAGGGGTTGATCTCCGTGACTGACTCACGAGCACTCTCCGCTTTGGAACGCCCAACGTCTCTTTGCCCATGAATGATCTGGCGTTGCAGGTTCGATTCATCGACGACGTCAAACTCGACGATGCCGAGGGTGCCCACACCCGCTGCTGCCAGGTACATCAACACCGGTGATCCGAGGCCACCCGCCCCAACACACAGCACCCGGGCGTTCTTCAAGCGCTTCTGACCGCCCATCCCCACGTCGGGGATGATGAGGTGGCGGCTGTATCGGCGCACCTCGTCCATGGAGAGGTCTCCGGCCGGCGCAACCAACGGCGGCAGACTCACGGCATCTCCTCGATTCAACCGAGCTGCTTGATCCTTCAGCGAAGGCTAACGACTCCTCACTGATCAGCGTTCCCGCCCTCAAGACTTGCCGACCTCTCGAACGGTGGCAGACCGCTCTAGGTCAGGAAGTTGAGTGAGGGCATCGCGCCACATCAAGCCTGCCGCGTCACTCACGAGTATCGCCTCTCGCTGATCGAATCGACCATCGCTCCCGCTCGTCGCATACGGTAGACCTGCACATCCCAGCTGCGTCCACTTCGGGAAAGAAGGTCACGAATGGCCAAGGAATTCACGTACCGTCAATCTTTCGAAGCCGATCCGGCCACGGTTTTCGCCATGCTGCGCGATCCGGAATATGTTCAAGTCAAATGTGCCGCTACCGGTTCCCTGGAGACGACGGTGGAAGTGAACGCCACCCCCCATGATGCGGTGACCATCACCTCGACCAGAGTCTTGCCTGCTGACGTGCCGGCCCCAGCGAAGAAGTTTGTCGGCGAGACGATCTCTGCGACCGAGACGCAGGAATGGTCCGCGGCAAGTCCTGACGGTTCCAGAACAGCCGACGTGTCCGTCGACTTCAGCGGCCCACTGTCCTTTTCTGGGTCCTTATCCCTCACCCCTGCTACCGACGGTTCCTACGTGGAAACGCGGGGAACATTCAAAGCGTCCGTTCCCTTCGTCGGCGGCACTATCGAATCGGCCGCCGCGGAACAGACGGAGAAGTACCTAAAGGCGGAGGAACGCGTTGCGGCTGAGTGGCAACGCGACCGCGGTTAGCGGGAGCCAGAATGCGTGCGACCGCGGTTAGCGGGAGCCAGAATGCGTGCGACCGCGGTTAGCGGGACTTGAGTAGTTTCACCCCGCCAGTCGTTCCGCGAACTCATCTCGCCATGCGTGCGCGCTGGTGCGCAAGGAAGTATCAAGAACCAGTTTGCGCCGACTGGAGTCCATCAGATTGGCACCGATAGCCTCCAGGTCTTCTCGCCCGGGACCGAGTGCGTAGACCCGAGCACCGGATGCGCGCACCAAGGCCAGTTCATCTCGGCACACCTTCGTGACTTGAGCTCGCCATCTGCGCTCGAGTCGCGCGGGAATGCCCGATGGCGAATCCATCTCGAAAGACACCATGGGAGCGATGACGTAGACCTCGTCGAGACCAGAATGGGCAATGACGTCGACCGATGTGGCCGAGACTGCTCCCCCGTCGACGTACGTGCGTCCACCGATATCTACCGGAGTGAACCATCCGGGGATTGCGCACGATGCCATGACAGCGCTGGAAAGCGGCGCCACGGGAGCTCCCGATCTGCCGAAGACCACGCGGTGCCCATCGGTGTAGTCCATGGCAACGACCCACAGATTTTGGTGGGAAGACCATTCGCCGAACGGCGTCACCGCGTCAATCAAGTGACCGACACGATCGAGGGATCGAACGCCCTCCGGCAGGAACGCCGAGAGAACGGTGGTTGCGGGCAGTTGGCCCAGGTGCCGAAGACTCGATCGAATGAGCGCCGGTGAGCCAGGCCCTCGCAACCTCGGGACTCCAGGCTTATGTCCACCTGCGGCTCGATCCGGATCCCATTGATACCCGGCGAGAGGCCCCGTTGTGACCTCCTCGTCCTGGTAGTGGGCAATGAGTTCGTCGGTGCTGGCACCGCAGGCGACCAGTGAGGCAAGTACCGACCCAGCACTGGTTCCCACGAGTATGTCAGCGTCTTTGGCGCGCAACCCCGTCGTTTGTTCCCAGGCGGACAAGGCACCGACAGCCCAGGTGCCTCCCAGCACTCCACCGCCGCCGAACACGATCGCCCGACGAGGAGTGCGCTCAACAGACCGAGATTGCGAGGTCATACCGCGTCGGCCCTACCCGGGATGATGCGAAGTCCCGACTCCTTAGACGCGGCTTCCTTGAGTTCAGACAATGCATCTGCCAGCCCGCCAATGATCACACTGACGTCGGCCAGAGCATCTCGGTCTGCGGTAAGCCCAACAAACATCGACCCCTGATACGAAGTCAAGCCGATACCGAGCGCCTGTCCCTGCACAAGCGGAGAGAACGGGTAGGCCGAGATCATTTCGCTTCCGGCCGCATACAAAGGACGCTGCGGGCCAGGAACATTGGTGATCGCAACGTTGTAGGCGCGATTGGACAAAGAAGCGCCCACCCGGGCGCCGAGGGCGTGGAGTGTGGGCGGCCCAAACCCCGCAATGCCGGCGAGCGCACGGGCGCCCACCAAGCGCTCGGTGTTCCCCAGGTCCCGCATGTGAAAAGCGATCTGGTGCAGTCGCACGATCGGGTCGGCCTCGCCAACGGGAAGGTCGATCAAGAACGCTCCCACCTGGCTGGCAACGTTCGTTTCTCGCCGGGATGTGCCCTCGGACTGAATACTCACCGGGACCAGAGCTCTCAGAGTTGCGGACGCATCGAGCACGCGTCCGCGATTCATCAACCACTCACGCAGAGCCCCGGTGACAACGGTCAAGACGACGTCATTCACCGTTCCCACGCTCGTTCCGTGAACCTCTTGAAGGTCTTCCAGGGAGAGTTCTGTCCTCGCGAATCGCCGTTGAGCGCCGATGCGTGTGTTCAAGGGGCTCTCAATCGGCGAACGGATCATGGAGACGGCAGACTTGGCTAGGCCCACGCTCGTGTCTTTCACCCAGATCGCCACAGCCTCAGCAGCGGCACCAACATCGCGAACACCGGTGTTGAGGACATCCCACGCGACCGTCGGACGCGTCAACACACTGGACAGAGCAGATCCGATCAATTCCGGATCCGACGGCTCCGGTCGGGGATTCCACACATCCGGAGTGTCGTCGGGGACTTCAGCATGAGAATCGAGCATCACCTGGGTGATATCGATGGCGCCGGTCCCATCCACAAGAACTTGGTGGCTCTTCGTCACAACGGCGAAGTTCCTGTTCTCCAAACCTTCGATCAGGTACATCTCCCACAGGGGTCGCGACCGGTCGAGCGGACGAGCCATCAGCCGTGCAACCAACTCATCCAATTGGTCGCGCGTACCCGGATTCGGTAGCGCGGAACGTCGCACGTGGTACGCGACATCGAATGCGGCATCGTCGACCCACACGGGGCGCGATAGCCCCCACGGCACCTCGCGGATCCGCTGCCGATATCGGGGAACGTGCGCGATGCGATTGCGGATCAGGCGAACAAGTCGCTCGTGATCAAACCCGCCCTCCGGTGGCCGAAAGATGGCGACTCCGCCAACGTTCCGGGGCGTAGAGGTGTTCTCGGCAAACCACAACGCGCTGTCTGTCGCGTCCAGACGATCCACCCTGACCCCTTCCCAAGTACCCACAAGTGTTACATGCCCGCTCCAGGAATGGTGGAAGCATCTACCGATCAGCCGCCGAAAGATGGGGTTTAACGTCGCCGAATGATTTACGGCAGGTTAATCTGCACGAACTGAGATGCGAGCCGGATCGTCGTCATGGCCCTGCCTGACTCAAGCCGACAATTGCACGTCCACGTGTTTGTCGATAGTGCCAAAGTTGCGTCGCATTCTCGATAGGGACGACGCCTCCGAAAATAGGGAGCCGCGTTCAACGCACGTCCTGACTCCGTCATCAAAGGCCAGCGGATGCACAGGGAAATCAAGGCCGACCTCGTTGATGAGTCTCTTCACATTAGATTCCACGCCCCGTGATCTTCGGGACACTTGATTCACCACCACATCCACACGCAAGTGCGACGTCAACGCGAGGACGTCGGGCAGGTCTTCCACGAGGCGAGCCAGTCCGACTACATCTGGCCGCGTAACGGCTACGACAGAATCACATACCTGAAGTGCGCCCACCGCGGCACAGTCGCGGCGCAACCCGAGGCCGTTGAAAGGATCATCAACCTCTTCAGTTCGCAGAAGCCCTCCCACGTCAACGATCACACGATCGAAGTGTCGCGTGCACTCAGCCCAAATCAGATCAAGGGCGGAAGGGCGAGCCTGAGACCACCTATCTGCAGACCCGATTCCGGAAAGAACCCACAACGACTCGGACAAGGCCCGGCACGCAGCACCTAAAGACCGGGCATCGAGAACCCCCTGCTCTGCGTACCGGGCAGCAACCAGGAGGCCACTGACGTCCTCGGTCATGCCGATCAACAGTGCCAGGGAGGGAGAGATGGTGTCTGCGTCTACCAGGCATGTGCGGTACCCAGACGCCGCGCAAGACTCCGCGAGCCCCAGGGCAACCGTGCTTCGACCGGGGGCACCATGAGGGCCCCACACGACCACGAGCTTGCCTCGCTGAGCATCCACGCCAGTCGTTGTGTCTCGGCTCTCGTCATCAATCGGAAGTGCTCCCGACGGCACAGTGTCGAGTCCTTCCTCACCCGGATTGTCCGCAGAGGCATCGATCGCTGCCTGTATCAGGTCAATCACGCTACGCGGGCTTTTCGCACGTCGAATATCGAGGACCGTTCCGGGTGCAAGGCGAGATATCGACTCTGCACGCGTCAAGTCATCGTCACTGTCCGCCAAGTAGGCAACGACGCAGCGCTGATCACTCGCCACATGAGCGAGGGTGTCGGCGCTCAAACGCGGTGCGGAGACATCAATGACGAGGCCGGCGTGGCGATCGATCCCAGCGGCGGCAATGAGTTCTGCCACATCCAAACATCTGCGAATGACGGTGAACCCGTGTGCTCCTGCGTCGACGAGCAACTCCGGCTCGTCGGGCCTACCCGGGGTGCACCAGATGATGTCTGTCACGATCTGGATCCTTGGACTGGCACCTTGATGAGGTCGATGGTCCCCGACCGTGAGGCCTGGACGAGGTCACCAACACGCTCCGGAGTCACGCGCAGAACCACGGCTTTGCGGCCTCCGAGCGAGTCGCTTTCCACGCGCTCCACCAACACTGATTCAAGGGCAAGTTGCGGATTCGGTGCACCGTCACTCGCCGGACTATCGGGCAGGAAAGTGGAGCTCGTTGGCGTGGACCAGACATCAACACGATCTCCCGGTGCAACATCCACCGGGGCATGGAACGGGTCAACCCCCACCGTGATGACTCGACTTGGTTCCTGTTGGGACCCCGTCATCGCCGACCGGGGCAAGAGCTCCCCCGACTCGACAGGAAATCGCAGTCTGCCTTCGGGTGTCTCTTCCACAGAGAAGTAGTCCCCCCGGGCTTGCCCTAAGGCGACAGTGATGGGCTTCAAGTCGATCGCCTCGGCTCCTGCCGACAGGTCACGGCTTACTTGCCAGACCGTTATCGCCTCCGACTCCTGGGACAGCAGTTTGGCTCCAGCAAACATCGACACGACCAACAGCAGCAAACCGATCCACAACCGGGTATCGCCCCAACGGGGAGTGCGAAAGCGCCGGGCTGGAGGAGAGGCCCCAAGCACGTTCTGCTGCGATGCTGCCTTCGACGGAAAGCTCGATCGCCCACGACGCAAACGAGCAGGGCTGAGGCGCGAAAACCGCATGACTCCAGGGTGCTCGACGCCACGGCCATCACGCCAATGACTTTCCACAGGGGGACCTCCGCCAACGACGTCATCCACAGAGTGACGTGGTGATCGATATTTCGGGAACTATTTGCAACGATGTGACCGTGAGTTCTCGCTTCTTGACCTTGGCTGACGTCGCCGAGACCCTCAATATTTCTGCCTCTCAGGCGTACGCCTTGGTGCGTTCTGGAGAGCTCCCAGCGATCAAGGTTGGCGGTCGGGGCCAATGGAGAGTGGAGACGGCGGAACTTGAGCAGTACATCCAGCGCATGTACGCGCAAACAAAGGACTTCATCTCACGGAATCCCAAGCAAGAAGTGAATGAAGACTACGAGGACGCTCGGTAGTCGAAACGCACCACGTCGATGGATGACCACATGCAGGTGAGTGAATCTCTCTCCGCACCGATCGATACGTGATCTCGGCCCACCCAATGTAGATAACCGGCAAGACTCTCCCCGTTAATCTCGATACTAAGCTCGTGCCCAATGAGGCGTCGAAGTAGCGAGTTCCAGGACAATTCACGGCCGAGTGGCTCCGGCCGATCGACGCGCAAGGCATGCGGCAGATCGTGCATTATGGAAATTGCGTGGGACGGAACGAGTATTCGCTCAAGGGAATCAACACCCGGACTCAATACGATGTAGTCAGCGGCTTGGCTAACGAGCCTTCCCGACACCCAACGCCGACCGCGAACAGCAAGCCGCATCGAGTCCCCGGCCAACACCGCCCGACGTCGATCGATGGCGGTGACATCGCTCATCTCCGCGATCATCAATCCGCGCGCCTCCATCAGGACATCAATGTCCTGATCCGCCTGAACCCGTCCAGCCGCCTCTCGCCACAGATCCTCAGAGACTTGGTTTTCGTCGCCATTCATGACGCCGGTATTCCCACACTCGAGCTAGCCCAATCAGGCTTGGCACGAGAGCATCTGTGACGTAGACCACATGACCAGCTCCGTTTGGAAACCGCCCAACATGGGAAGGACATCAATGTCCACACCCTGTGCAGGAATCCAGCCCGGACCTTGACAGCGCACGGTCACTTCACGTGATAATGCCAAATACTGTTAAACAACTGCGAATAGCATTAAATTGCTTCAAAGAAAGGGATAGAAGGGTCGATCATGGGCACTGCCTCCGAAGAGAACCAGATTTCCGAAAGAGCCGACGAGACCAGCACGTCACGCAGACCGCACCTGCGGGTCGTGTCGGGGCACTTGGCCACGGCTCAGACGCAACCCGCGTCGAGTCGGCAACTCGCCCTGCCGCTCCAGTGGCATGCCGGGGGAATCCCCGCGCACCCGTCCACACCTGACTACCTGCGCGTCGTTCCCGACGAGGACGATCGGGAAGAGCTAGCCGAACTGGGAAACGGTCGCCCCCATCCAGTCGCGTGGGCCGCGCAAATGTCTCGGGCAATCTTCGAGGTCGCCTTAGGAGAACGACCAGCTACTCAACTTCGCAAGCACATTGCGGCGGATCAACTCACCACCTTGGCGATCAGGGGGACTGCTTATGCCCGACACCCGGCTGCCCGGTCAGCAACAGGCATGACGCGATTGAGAAAGATACGCGCCGTCCGCTGTTGTCTGGTCGCACCCGGAACGATCGAAGCATCTGCCGTCGTCGTCGGTGCGGCACGATCGCATGCAGTCGCCCTGCGGATGGAGTCTCGGCCCGGAGCCTGGCTGGTCACAGCCATCGATTTTCGCTGAGAACGGTTCAGCGACGCTTCTTTTTCGAAGTGTTCTTGCGATTGCTCCGCTCCGCACGGCGCCGCTCGGCACGAGAGGCGTTCGGGTCCACCTCCGCGATGCCGTCCTCGTCAGCGTCCATCTCTCCATGCATGATTCCGCCGGATTCATCGGGCGCGGAGTACTCCATATGGTCAGGTCTCGAGGGACCCAACCCTGCAGCCTCGATCGTCGGGCCTTCGTGTGCTTCCTGCGACTGCGTCCCTCCAGCAGAAACCGCAGCGGCTACCGCAGCTCCAGCCTCACTCTCACTCGCGTCGGCCAGCACCTCGATCTGCTCCGCGACTTCCGGCGCGACCTGGGGCTTGACCTCGACCTCGACGTTGAAGGCGTAACCGACCGTTTCCTCCTTGATGCCATCCATCATGGCGGTGAAGAGATCGAATCCTTCACGCTGATATTCCACTAGCGGATCACGTTGCGCCATTGCCCTGAGGCCAATGCCATCGCGGAGGTAATCCATCTCGTACAAGTGCTCACGCCATTTGCGATCGAGCACGGTCAAAATGACCTTGCGCTCCAATTCCCGGGTGACTTCTTCCCCTAGTTCTACTTCCCGTCGACCGTAGGCTGCTTGCGCGTCAGCGACGAGAGTCTCCGCGAGGAATTCCGAACTGATTCCGGCGCGGCCGCCACCCGAATCCTCTTCTACCTGCTCTACGGTCACCGACACCGGATACAGCTGCTCGAGAGCCGTCCACAGTTGCTCGAAATCCCAATCCTCGGGATAACCCTCGGCCGTAGCCTGCGAGACGTAACTGTTGACCGTGTCGCCAAGGAAAGAGCGGATCTGGTCTTCGATGTCTTCGCCGTGGAGCACTCTCTTGCGCTCCCCGTAGATGACCAGACGCTGGCGATTGAGGACATCGTCGTACTTAAGAACGTCTTTGCGGATTTCGAAGTTCTGCGATTCAACCTGCGACTGGGCGGATCGGATCGCGTTCGTCACCATCTTGGCTTCGATGGGTACGTCGTCAGGGACGTTGAAGCGACGCAGAAAGGAATCGACCATGTCGGCCTTGAACAAGCGCATCAGATCGTCTTCCAGCGACAAGTAGAACTGCGACTCACCCGGGTCGCCCTGTCGACCCGAGCGGCCACGCAGCTGGTTGTCGATACGTCGAGATTCATGGCGCTCGGTGGCCAGAACATAGAGCCCGCCGAGCTCGATCACTTCGTCGTGCTCAGCCTGGACAGCCCTCTGGGCGCTTGCCAACGCCTCGGGCCAGGCAACTTCGTAGGCATCGGAATCATCGACCGCTGACAAGCCCTTCTGGGCGAGTTGCGCTGACGCCATGAACTCGGGGTTCCCGCCAAGCATGATGTCCGTACCACGGCCCGCCATGTTGGTAGCAACGGTGACCGCGCCCTTTCGGCCAGCTTGAGCCACGATCGCCGCTTCACGCTCGTGGTTCTTGGCGTTCAGGACCTCGTGCGGAACGCCGTTCTTCTTCAATTCATTGGACAGGTGCTCGGACTTCTCCACACTGGTTGTTCCGATCAAGACCGGTTGACCCTTCGCGTGCCGCTCGACCACGTCTTCGACGACCGAGTCGAACTTCGCATTCGCCGTTCGGTACACCAGATCTGGCTGGTCTATACGGACCATCGCGCGATTCGTCGGAATGGGGACGACTCCAAGGTCGTAGATCTGATTGAACTCCGCTGCTTCTGTCATCGCCGTACCGGTCATGCCCGACAACTTGTTGTAGAGGCGGAAGAAGTTCTGCAATGTCACGGTGGCAAGAGTCTGATTCTCCGCCTTGATCTCCACACCTTCTTTGGCCTCGATCGCTTGGTGTAGACCCTCGTTGTAGCGACGCCCCTTGAGAATGCGACCAGTGTGCTCATCGACGATAACGACTCCGCCATCGAGCAGCACGTAATCACGATCCTTCTTGAACAACTCTTTCGCTCGAATCGCGTTGTTGAGGAAGCCGACAAGCGGAGTATTGACCGTGTCATAGAGGTTATCGATACCGAGCTGATCCTCGACTTTGTCGATTGCATTCTCAAGAACGCCGATCGTGCGCTTCTTCTCGTCGACCTCGTAGTCCTCGTCTAACTTGAGAGTCTGCACGATGCGGGCAAACTCCGAGTACCAGGCGGTCGGTTGATCAGCCGGGCCACTAATGATCAGCGGCGTTCGGGCCTCGTCGACGAGGATCGAGTCAACCTCGTCAACAACGGCAAAATTGTGGCCTCGCTGAACCATCTCAGCCTGGGACCACGCCATATTGTCGCGGAGGTAGTCGAACCCAAACTCGTTGTTGGTCCCATACGTGATGTCCGCGGCATACGCGGCGCGGCGTTGCGTCGGGCTCATCTGGCTGACGATGACACCCACTTCTAGGCCCAAGAATCGGTGAATGCGCCCCATCCACTCTGAGTCACGTTCTGCCAGGTAGTCGTTGACCGTCACGACGTGGACCCCGTCCCCGGACAACGCGTTCAGGTACGACGGGAGGGTGGCAACAAGCGTCTTGCCTTCGCCGGTGCGCATCTCTGCGATGTTGCCGAGATGCAGGGCTGCACCCCCCATGATCTGAACGTCGTAGTGACGCTGACCCAACGTTCGCTGGGCCGCTTCGCGTACGGTTGCGAACGCCTCGGGCATCAGATCGTCGAGGCTCTCCCCTTCGGCGTAGCGTGCCTTAAACTCATCGGTGAGCCCGCGTAACTCGTCATCAGACAAAGACGTGTAGTCCTCTTCGATGGAATTGACGGCCTTCGCGATCGATTCCAACTTCCGAAGGGTCTTGCCCTCTCCCGCGCGCAGGATCTTGTCCAGCACTCCCACGTTGCGACCTTCCCGTACTGCTGCGTTGCCGCGGCCTGGTTTGCGGGCTCTTCCGTCCCGCACTTGCCTGTCATGACTCTGCCGCGTAAGCCGCGGCGCCGTCAGAACATCGTAGTTGCCCCTGGAAGACTGGTCCGCATGGCATCCGTCACACCCGTCACCCTCAGCGATGGGCAGATCCAACTCGATCCCGAACCTGGCGACGAGGACTCCGTCACCTGGAGCGTCCAGCGTGTGGGCGGCTCTCCCCTCCTGGGACGGCTGACCCTCGGACAGGAGTCCCCGGCGCCGCACGCCGGTCCCTGGTCCCGGGCGCGGCTCCACGTCCAGGTAGATGCCCCCGTGGATTCGGCACTCGTGGCAACCTTGTCGATGGCGGTCCGTTTGAGTTGTCAGTGGGCCTTCTCAGCACTGGGGATCTCGGTGATCACCTGGATGGGGCCGCTGGATCCCACACTCCGCTCGATCGTCGATGGAGGGGGGTTTCGGGTTCACTCCCTGCCACACCGAAACGCATGGGACGGCGAGACGGGGCCCCAGAACGCCTGGTTCGCCGATGCGATCGCCAACGATGCGCAGCAGCGTGACTTTCGCCCGCTGACCGCCCGAGAGAGCAGTGTTTTGACACTTATCGCTCGCGGGTACACCAACAGTCAGATTGCTCAATCGTTGGGGATTTCCGAGAACACAGTCAAGAATCATGTTCGAGCAATCCTGGATGCACTCAGGGCCACCTCACGAACCGCGGCTCTCGTCATTGCCCTCCAGTCAGGTCTTGTCAGCCTGTCGTCACCGGAGTAGCAGCCCGCGCGTCACCGCTCGTCCACACCCTGCGGTTCCAACATCCCCACGCATCGTTGCAAGATTCGCCATCAGCTCCCGAGAGTGCAATCTCGACGCGTGCATTCGCTGACGAGCACCGTGTTGGATCTGATCTTGGCCCGCGTATGTGCGGGGTGCGGTCACTCTGGGTCGATGGTGTGCGATGAGTGCGCGGCTTTCCTCCAGCCGCGCCCTCGCTTCCGACGCTCTCTCGATGTCGGTGATCTCGTCACAGGTCTGCGAGTTCCACTCGTCTGCTCCCTGGACTATCGCGGACCGGTTCGGCAAATGTTGAACGCCTTCAAAGATGAAGGCCAACGAAGCCTCGCATCGTGGCTCGCGCCAGCACTTCTCGCTTCTATCGAACACGCTCTCGTCACATGCCCACGCACCAATCAGGTGCCAGCCCTTATTCCCGTGCCTACGCGCCGGTCAAGTCGGCGTCGCCGGGGATTCGATCATGTGGAACTTCTCGGTACGGCCGTCGCTCGATCCGATAGCCAGTATCGAACACGTCGAGTGCTTCGTGACACGCGCAGTGATCCGGGCAGCAAGTACTTGAATGCGGAAGACCGTTACGCGCGCGTTCGAGAGGCTTTTGCCGTGAAGCGAATTATCCCTTCACCAGGAACTCCCGCCATCCTGATCGACGACATAGTCACGACCGGGGCAACCGCTCGCGAGGCAACAGCAACCCTCGTGCTTGCAGGAATGGAAGTCGTTGCCGTCGCAACCATCGCCGGTACTCCCTAAAGCGTGTTCAGCTCGGATATGCCGGTGACGCGGCATTAACGCGCCCCGACCACGTTCCTGACGTGTTGTCGTATATGACGCCGTCGGCCGCTGCGACCAACGTGGGAAGACCCGGGGCCGCCGCGAGTGACACCGGACCTTCCGGCGCACCCTGAGTGAAAAGTGCCCCCCGACCGATGCTCACATCAATCACCTGCAGGGTTCCCACACTCTCACTTCCGAAAACGGCCAGCGAGTCAGCGCTCGACCACGCAACGTCCACTACCTCCACGAGCTTCGACTCCACCCGAATGGGCTCTTGTACTTCGATTCCAACCCGGCCGGTGGGCGAGGTTCGGACGATACGACTCAGGAGCAGATTGGTTCGCGGACCAGATTCCACGAGCAGGGCTGCTCGCGTTCCGTCACGGGAGGGAATCGCCGCCCGTACAACATCGCCGCTGGCCAGGCCTTCTACCTCGATCGGGAACGAACGCCCCGTCGGCGAATAGAGAGTCAGATTCCCAGCGAGATCGACGATCCAGAGATCATCGACGCCGTCGAACGCCAATCCCACGGGCTCGTTGACCGCAGGAAGGGAGAACAGGCTCGCATCCGGCACCAAGGCTCCGGACCACGTCACACCGTCGACGTCGATTCCGGCAATACGTGCTCCTGACTCGGCAATTGCGATGTTGGCCAGCAGAGGCTCTCGAGTACCCGCCTGACCATCCACGGGCCGGGTTCCGCCCTCGACAAGTTCCCGGACACCGATCGTGGACGCAACGTACCCGGCTGCGTCATCATCCAAGCCCGACGGGTCGACACCCGGCCAGGCGTCTCGTGGCTGCGGATTGGTAACGCCGGGAGCAAAGAGCACTTGGCCAGCTGAGGTCAGATTGACCGCCTGCACATCCGGGAGTTGCTTCAACGTCCAGACCAGTTGCTGGGATAGAGCCTTGCGAGAGGCGTCATCTGCCAATTGCGCCGAAGCATCCAGATCGACCTGCGCGATACCAGCCTCGACCAGGACAGCATCGATGTTCAGGCCTACTCCGGCAGGAAAGCCCGTGCGCACCGCGGGCCTGAGCCACTCATTTGGCCCTTCCAAGAGACGGCGCACCAACGTTGTCGCCAGTCCAGGGCCAACGACCGGGATCATCCGTGAATCGGGCACCAGGATCTCGAACGATGGGTCGAAGAAGTACAAAGCGTAGGACCGGAACGCCCGATCGACGTCCGTCTGTGAGAGCACCAGACCATCGGGCAACTGATCGATTCGCAATCCCTCATCGGTGCTGATCACACGAAAAGTCGTGGTGAACTCGGCGCCCGGCTGGCCTACCTGATAGCGACCGTCCGGTCCGATAGCTCCTGCTTGCGGCGCATCAAACTGAACATTCAGTCCCGACTCTGCGAAGAGCGGAGCGCCTTCGTACACGACTACCTTCGATGTCGCGTCCCACTGCTCACTCGCCGGTCGCGTGAGGTATTCGCGCGCAACAGCATGATCGTCAGCAAAAGACGCGCTCGCGTCGAGGAAACCTTGCACAACTTCGATTGCTGTCATGTCTGAGCGAGGTGGCCGAGCGATGACGCGGATGAACTGATCGACGTTACTTCCCGACACCTGTTCGCCTTGTTGAATCGGACCACTGGTGGGGACCTGAGCAGTGAAGGCTTGAGGCACGTTTCCGCACGCCGTCACCAGCAGGGACGACACCAGCAAGAACAGGATCTTCTTCATCTGCCCGATCCACCCTCGCCGTCGATAGGCACCGTGAACACCAGGGAGTCGGCCGACGGGGGGTCGCTCGGGCCGCTACCCCTGGGGTGATCCGAAGAGTGCTCGCGTGAACTAACTGACTCGTCTCTGGTCGCATCGGATGACTCCTCGTCATCCGACACCTCATCGGATAAGGGAAGAACGGCGTGCGTTACCGCAGCCCCGGCCACCCGCGGGAGCGTCAGTCGGAAGCACGCTCCGATACCTGGCTCACCCCATGCCTCCAGCCACCCACCGTGCAGGTGCGCGTCTTCCAATGCGATCGCAAGCCCTAGGCCCGTTCCTCCTGTTGTTCTTGCTCGGGCCGGATCTGCCCGCCAGAAGCGATTGAAGACCAAGGAGGCTTCGCCTGGACGCATGCCCACTCCGAAGTCTCGAACCGTGAAACTAACGACATCGTCATCACCAGCAAGCTCGACGAGAACCCCTTTCTCATTTCCGTGTTCGACAGCGTTGTCCACCAGATTGCGAATGATTCTTTCGATGCGACGGGCGTCGCACACCACGTTGCACGGTCGCTCATACGAGGCGAAGCGGACTCGAAGGTTGTGACTTTGCGCCAAGGGTTCGGTCCCATCGATGACGTGCTGCACCAACGTGGCGACGTCGACCGAGTCACTCGCGAGTTTCGCTGCACCTGCGTCGAACCGCGAAATCTCCAACAGATCGCTCAGCAACGCCTCGAAGCGATCCAGTTGGTTTTGCAGCAATTCAGTGGAGCGGGCTGTCTCCGCTGTCAAGGACTGACGTGACTCGAAGAGGACGTCTGCCGCCATCCGAATCGTGGTCAAAGGGGTGCGCAGCTCGTGGGAAACGTCCGATACGAATCGCTGCTGCACCCGGGAGAGTTCTTCCAATTGAGTGATCTGCGCGTCGATGCTTTCGGCCATGGCGTTAAAGGAGCGAGCCAACTGATCGAGGTCATCGTCACGGCGAATGGGCAAACGCTCGTCAAGGTTGCCCGACGACAGCCGCTCAGCGGTCTTAGCCGCCGCGCGAACCGGCACGACGACTTGCCGCGTCACAATCCACGCGACCGCACCAAGGAGCCCAACCAGAACGATTCCCGTAGTCAAGATCGAACTACTGACGAGGTCGAGCGTTTGCTGCTCCTGGCTGAGAGGAAATAGGTAATACAGCTCATACGGCCCCACCGTGGGAATGCTCAAGGGGGCTCCAACGACGAATCCGGGCGAGCTTCGACCGTCGAGGAAACGGATCTCGGAGAACGTCCACGACTGGCGCCGGTCCTGCGTCACCGTGTCGCGAAGTTCGGGCGGAATGCTGGACACAGCAACGAGGTTGGTTCCACGTTCCGGTGCACCAATGTCGGGCAAGGTCGACAACAGCAGCACGTCGAAGGTGGCGGGTGATCCGGCACGGGTGGCCAGTGACGTCACGACGGTGTCGACCAGGCGCGACGGTGAGGGGGTGGACGGGCCCGTATTCGCCGCGTCCAAAAGACGCTGGGCTTCGCCCAATCCTGCTGACGCTTCGCTGACAGCACTTCGCTCCTTGGCTTCCAACAGTCCGGTGGTGACACGCGACAGCAGAAGGAAACCCAGGGCGCCGACGACAGTGATCGAGAGAACCAGGGTCAAACTCGCGACACGGATAAACAACGACCGGCGCCACAGACGCCGGACGGCTCGAGGTAAGAAAAGAAGAACCCGTCCCATGATCAAGTCAGGAGGGACCGGCCTTGTATCCGACTCCCCGCACGGTGAGCACGATCTCGGGGGCTTCGGGGTCGCGCTCGATCTTGGCCCGCAGGCGCTGGACGTGCACGTTGACCAATCGTGTGTCGGCCGCGTGCCGGTAGCCCCACACTTCCTGGAGTAGAGCCTCCCGCGTAAATACTTGGCCTGGCCGCTTCGCGAGGCAGGCGAGAAGGTCGAACTCCAGCGGCGTCAGAGCCAGGACCTCACTACCCCGCCGCACCGTATGACCACCGATATCGATCGACAATTCACTAATCGTGAGGACTTGGGATCCGACGTCATCCGTGCGACGAATGCGAGCCCGGATGCGAGCGACGAGTTCTTTCGGCTTGAAGGGCTTGACGATGTAATCGTCGGCCCCGGACTCCAGCCCTACGACGACGTCGATGGTGTCCGACTTTGCCGTCAGCATGACGATCGGTGTGCCCGATTCGGCACGAATTGAACGGCAGACGTCTATCCCATCTCGCCCCGGCAGCATGAGGTCAAGCAGGACGACATCGGGCTTCGACGCTCGGAAGGCGTCAACGGCGGCGTTGCCGTCGGCGCAGAAAACGGGATCGAACCCTTCGCCGCGCAGGACGATACCCAGCATCTCAGCGAGGGCAGCGTCGTCGTCGACAACGAGAACGCGCCCACGCGCCCTGGGGGCGCTCAGGCCGCCGGGCTTCTCCGTCATAGCCCTATGGTGTCACCTCGGGAACCCCAAGGAGCACAACGAGGGCAGCCGGGGTGTTATTCACCCCGTGGGCAACCATGGAGGCCCCTAGAGACCCCGTCTTCCACCGCACCCATCCGTAGACGACTCCAATAGGCAAAAGGAGGAAGAATCGGACCGGTTCGAAGTGGAAAGCGGAGAACGCGACCGTGGTGATCGCGATCGTCCACACGGCTCCGACGCCACGTTTGCGCAGCGAGTTGTAGAGCATCCCGCGGAAGGCGAGCTCCTCGACGATCGGCGCCCCCACCATCACCATGATGGCGAATACCAGCAACGCCCAAAAAGGCCCCGCTTCTCGCAGCTCCCCAGCAATATCACCGGCGGCTGAGGAGAAATCTCCGGCGATGGCCTGGGTGATGACAGCGACGATGCCGGCCAAGATCAATCCCACGACACCGGCGGCCACTCCCCAACCGACATCGCTCCAGGTGAGGCGAATGCCGAGATCAATGCGCGGTCCGTTGCCCCGAAGGCGGGTGACGAGCAGCGGCCAGCCGGCAAGGCCGATCCAGGGCACCACCGTCCCCACCAAGGCGGTAATGGGCAGCGGCGCATCTAGCAGCAACAGAGGAATCGCCGCCGCCAACCCGAGAACAATCGCGGCAACGATGGACACGACCGCTGAACCAATCCCCCACTGCGGGGTGCGCAGAACCTCACCGCGCGACATGGCCTCCGCGACCGTCGCTGGGCACCCGGGATAAGAACCTGGACCGTCTGGGCGAGCGTCCACAGATGCGTCGTTTGGTCCGTCGTTTGGTCCGTCGTTTGGTCCGTCAGTCGATCCGTCGTTCACTGGACTCATCACGAACCTATTGTGCGGGTTGCCCCCGACATTGCCGACGCTGCGTCCGACGTGAGATCAGCGAACGTTATGCAAGCACCATCGATAGTTCTGTCAGTCGCGTCGGCAGGACTCGGTACCACGTCCAGTACCCACGCTTCTCGGTGCTGACGAGTCCGGCCCCGACAAGGACCTTCAAGTGGTGACTCACTGTCGGCTGTGACAGCCCGAGAGCGTCGGTGACGTCGCACACGCACGCTTCGCAATTGAGCTTCGATCGCAAAAGCGCGAGTATCTGCAGACGAGCGGGGTCGGCTACGGCTTTCAGTAGCAAGGCCAGTTCTTCCGCCGTCGACCGCGAGATCGGAGCTCCAAGTCCGCCCGGACAACATGCCGGACCGCTGGTCACCCGACCGGCTCCTGGAACCGTCGAACAACCTTCGCGTCGCGTGTGAGGCGAACTCGTGGCAACAGGCACGAGAGCATATTGACATACATCTATATGGATGACAAGGTGACGCGATGGTGCGTCGCCTGTTTGCCGAGTACCTCGGAACCGCCATGCTCGTCGCCGCCGTCGTGGGCAGCGGAATCATGGGATCCGCCCTCTCCGGCGACGCGGCCGTCATCTTGATCCTCAACATGATGAGCACTGTTCTGGCTCTGGGCGTGCTCATTTGGATGCTCGGACCGATCTCCGGCGCCCACTTCAACCCCGCCGTCACCACCGTGACGCTGGTCAAACGCGAAGTCCGGCTCCTCGAAGGCCTCGGCTACATCGTTGTCCAGATACTCGGAGGGCTGTGCGGGGTCGCTCTCGCCAACATCATGTTCGACCTACCCGCTTTCGACCCCTCTACCAATGCCCGCAGCGGCTTTCCCATCTGGCTGGGAGAGGTTGTCGCAACCGCCGGCCTGATCGCCATCATCGGGGTCCTGACGCGCACCGGTCGAGGGCACCTCGGCCCGATACTCGTTCCAGCGTGGATCGGTGCCGCCTACTTCTTCACATCGTCGACATCCTTTGCGAACCCCGCCGTGACAATCGGTCGATCGATGACCGATACATTCACCGGGATCGCGCCCAGCGATGTTCTGCCCTTCATCGCCTTCCAACTCATCGGTGCCGCTATCGGATCGCTCCTCACCGATCTCCTCTATCCCCGCAAGAATCCTGAACCTCTCGACCTACCCCAACCCGTTCACGAAAGAAGCTGACATGTCCGACAAGCCCTCCGTCCTCTTCGTTTGCGTGCACAACGCCGGCCGGTCCCAGATGGCAGCGGCCTACCTGGCGCACCTGTCGGGCGGTGGCATCGAGGTTCGCTCCGCTGGCTCGGCCCCCGGGGAACACGTGAATCCCGCCGCCGTCGAGGCAATGGCCGAAGAAGGCATCGACATCAGCTCTCAAACTCCGAAGGTGCTCACCACCGACGCTGTTCAGGCCTCCGACGTTGTCATCACCATGGGATGCGGAGACACCTGCCCGGTCTTTCCGGGTAAGCGCTACGAGGACTGGGAGCTCGACGATCCGGCCGGCAAAGGAGTGGACTCGGTTCGACCTATCCGAGACGAGATCAAGACACGAGTCCAGGCGCTGATAGACGAACTGTTGCCCACCTAAAACCGTCACCTAGGCTCGCGTGCATGCCGATCATTGATCTGAACGCGGACGTCGGCGAGGAATGCGGCAACGACGCAGCCCTCCTCGATGTCGTCACATCGGCGAACGTCGCAGCCGGCGGTCACGCGGGCGGAGACGAGGTCTTGCGCTCGACGGTCGAGCAATGTGCGCGTCGAAACGTCGCCGTTGGGGCACACCCCTCGTACCCGGACCGAGCGAATTTCGGTCGCGTGTCTATCAAAGACGAGTACGAGGTCACCCACCTGACCGATGTTCTTCGACACCAGATCCGTGCGGTGGCGGCGGCCTGCTCGGTTGCAGGAACCTCGCTCACCCACGTCAAGGCACACGGAGCGCTCTACCACGATGCCACCAACGACGATGCCATCGCCGAATCCTTCATCGCTGCAGTCACAAAAGTCTCCACCGAAATCGAAGTCGATCTCTACGTCACGGGGGCGGCGGGATCGCGCTTGCAGGACGTTGCCGAGGCGTCCAATATTCGCTTTGTCGCTGAGGCCTTCGTCGATCGGGCCTACAACACCGACGGAACGCTCGTGCCCCGTTCCCAGGCGGGAGCCGTGCACGACGACCTACCGGTGGCAGTGTCACAAGCTCTCAGCATCGCACTCAACGGACAGGTCGACACGATCGATGGCACCGTCATCGACCTGACAGCCCGAACCCTGTGTGTGCACGGAGACTCCCCCGAAGCCGCGGCAATGGCGGGTGCCGTTCGCACAGAACTCATCGCCCGCGGGGTCACCATTACTCCCATCGCTGATGTTGACACGTAGGTCGGTGTCGTGATCCGGGTGGCAGCGTGACCACGCACAAGACCGCGTGGTTCGGCGATCGTGCTGTCGTTATCGACGTTGCGTCGCCACTCGATCGCGAGTTGGTCGCGACAATCGTGATGCGAGCATTGCCCGAAGCCGTCGTCCGTCGAGGCATCTCGTCGCTCATGGTCGAACTGCCCAGACCCGACATCAATCTATTTGCCGACGTTCGACGAGTTCTTGCCTCCGTCGACGAATCACGGGAAGCATCGGAGCCCTCGGAGGCGCCCGCAGCTGATGCGACCATCTCGATCGACGTGGCCTACGACGGACCCGATCTCTTGCCTACCGCGACCTTCTTCGGTGTCTCCGACACCGCATTGGTCCAGGCACACACCTCGCAGCGGTGGCGCGTGGCAATGATGGGCTTCGCTCCCGGGTTCGGCTATCTCGAACCGATCGAGGCTCCCCTCCTGCCCTGGTCCTCCCTGCCGAGACGAACGACGCCTCGAGCGACGGTTCCCCCGGGCAGTGTGGCCCTTGCAGCCGGAATGAGCGCCATCTACCCGACGTCCTCCCCTGGGGGCTGGCACCTCATCGGCACCAGCCGGCGCATACTTTTCGATCCCCACAACGACAGCCGACCGACCCTTCTCATACCCGGTGCCAGCGTGCGCTTCGCTGCGATCAACCACGAGCCCACGCCATGACGTCGTCGCTCGCGGATGTGCCTATCGCCACGATCGACGCCGTCGGGCTCGCCACCGTTCAAGATGCAGGTCGAGAGGGATTCACCGACATCGGCGTCCCACGGTCAGGCGCATGGAATCAAGGACGACACCGTCTCGCTCACGCACTCGTCCACGGCACCCTCGACGGCCCTCATCCAACGCTAGAAATCCTCGGTTCGGAGCTGACGCTCACCATCCACCAGAGGCAAACGTTGGCGCTGGTCGGCCCGGCGGATCTGACTGTTGACAGTCATCGGGCGCCACACGCCGTGGCGGTCGACGTCCCGCCCGCAACAACGGTGACCATTCATCACCGAGGACCCGGACCGGCATACGTGGCACTCTCCGGCTGGCAACCCCGCACCATTCTGAAATCCGCCGCAACCGACTCCTTCTCGCACCTTGGCGGTCCGAGGGGAGATGGCTCGCCACTATCCCCAGGTGAGGTGCTTATGGGCTCCGCCAGCAGCCAGGACGATCGCGTTGGGTGCTTCGTGCGTACCGAGGAGTCGGCACCGGGCGAGATAGCGGTGGTGGCCTTCGATCACAACAAAGTCGAATCCCTGTGCGCCGGTGCCTGGCAGGTCGATGACTGTGCGCGCTCGGGACTACGTCTGAGCGGCCCGCACATCCCCGCATCGGATCCCATCCAGACCATGCCAGTCGCGCCCGGTGCGATCCAACTTCTCGACGATGGCACCGTCATCGTCCTCGGCCCCGACGGCGGCTTGACCGGCGGCTACCCCGTCATCGGAGTCATCGCGAGCGCCCATCTGGACTTCATGGCGGACCTCATCGTTACCGCGACCGTCGCGTTCACGTCGATATCCGCGCCGTCGGCAATCGAGGAATTCGCTGCGCGCGAGGAATGGTTGGCCCGAGCGCTGGTCAACCCCCACGACCTGCCCTAGCCGGACCCGGTCGGATAACTCGCTTGCTTAGACAAACGTCGGGGCCGCACCACGGTGCGGCCCCGACGCGGGAGGTTGTGCGGTCGAAGTCGACCTAGTAGCGGTAGTGGTCCGGCTTGTAGGGCCCGGCAACGTCCACACCGAGATACTCCGCCTGCTGCTTGTCCAACTCGGTCAGGCGCACGCCGAGCGCATCAAGGTGTAGGCGCGCCACCTTCTCGTCGAGCTGCTTGGGCAGCGTGTACACGCCGATCGGGTACTCGTCACGCTTGGTGAACAGTTCGATCTGAGCGAGCACCTGGTTCGTGAACGAGTTGCTCATCACGAACGACGGGTGCCCGGTGGCATTGCCGAGGTTCAGCAACCGACCCTCGGACAGCACGATGATGCTGCGGCCATCGGCAAAGGTCCATTCATCGACCTGCGGCTTGATCGTCTTGCGCGTGACGTCCGGCAGAGCAGCGAGGCCCGCCATATCGATTTCGTTGTCGAAGTGCCCGATGTTGCCGACGATCGCCTGGTGCTTCATGTTTTGCATGTCATCAGCGGTGATGACGTCGAAGCAGCCCGTGGCCGTGATGAAAATATCTGCAACGCCGATCACGTCTTCGAGCCTTGCCACCTGGTAGCCGTCCATGGCGGCCTGGAGAGCACAGATGGGGTCGACCTCTGTGACGATCACGCGAGCCCCCTGGCCCCGCAGCGAGTCTGCAGAACCCTTACCGACGTCGCCGTAACCGAACACCACGGCGACCTTGCCGCCGATGAGCGTGTCAGTTGCACGGTTGATCCCATCGACCAACGAGTGGCGGCAGCCGTACTTGTTGTCGAACTTGCTCTTGGTCACCGAGTCGTTCACGTTGATGGCCGGGAACAGCAGCGAGCCGTCCCTTTGCATGTCGTACAAGCGCAAGACGCCCGTGGTGGTCTCCTCGGTCACTCCCGTGATGCCAGCCGCGATCTTCGTGAAGCGGTCGGTTGAGTTGGCGAGCGATTCCCGCAGCGTGTGCAGGATGACCCGGTACTCCTCTGAATCACTCTCGTCGGTCGAGGGAACGACGCCGGCCTTCTCGAACTCCGCACCCTTGTGCACGAGCAGCGTGGCGTCACCTCCGTCGTCGAGGATCATGTTCGGTCCACCGTTGGGCCAGTCGAGAACCTGCTCGGTGCACCACCAGTACTCCTCGAGCGTCTCGCCCTTCCAGGCGTAGACAGGGATCCCCTGCGGGTCCTCTGGCGAACCGTTCGGCCCCACAACAACCGCGGCCGCGGCGTGGTCCTGGGTGGAAAAGATATTGCAGGACGCCCAGCGAACTTCGGCGCCAAGCGCCCCCAGCGTCTCAATGAGAACTGCCGTCTGGATGGTCATGTGGAGCGATCCAGTGACGCGCGCCCCGGAGAGCGGCTTGGAATCGCCGTATTCCTCGCGCATTGCCATCAACCCGGGCATCTCATGCTCGGCCAGGCGAATCTCATCGCGTCCGAATTCCGCGAGGGATAGGTCGGCAACCTTGTAGTCGGGAGTGCCGTCAGCTTTGGTCAGGGACATTCTTTCTCCGTTTGTCGATGTTTCATATTTGGTGCTCACGACTGCGGGCCCTATTTCGAATGCCACGCCGACGGGAGCGTCTCGACGGGAACCAGGGCTCCGGACCATCGGCGACGGTGCAAGTTTGCCACGACTGGCCCGTCACCGCGCGTCGGGACTCGCTCAGGGGGCGGCCGGGGCCATGACGGCTATCGCCATGCCCTGCGCAGACACGACGGCGTCGGGCTCTCCCGCGGTCACCACCACCCCCGACCCCTGGGCGGCCTTTCGCGTCTGCCCGTCAACCGCCACCACGACGCCGCCGGCGATCGCCACCACGAGCCGGTACTCCCCCGCTGCCAACGGTGCTGATCCGGCAGTGACCACTTCCAGTCGAAAATCTGCTCCCACCGGAGCGATGGAGGCCGAGCCGTGAATGAATTGCGGGTCAGCGTCGAAATCAAGAATGTCCAGGGCACGATCGACGAACACCGGCTTATTGGTGAGTCCGAGACGTAGCACGTTGTCCGAACTCGTCATGACTTCGAAGCCGATTCCTCGCACGTAACTGTGCGGAATGCCGGGCGCCAAGTACACCGCATCGCCCGGCAGCAAGGTGACGAAATCCAGTAGCGGCGTCATCAGCACACCGATATCAGCGGGAAAGTTTTCTGCCGCCTGCCGGTAGGCCGCGATCTCCGCTTCGCTCATCACCCGCGTCATCGACCCCGCATCATTCGCTCGATCGATCGCTTCGGGGAGCTGGGCCACGAGTGCCTGCGCCTGCAGCTGCTGCTCATGGATCAACTGAATTGCGGCCACCCGGTCTTCAGCGTGCAAGGCCGCGGCCGCCAGTGCCAGTCCGTCGACGCGCTCGATTACCTCTGCCGCATCGGAAGTCGGGCGCCATCCGACAAAAGCATCGAAGGGTTCGAGGGCAACCAGAACTTCCGCCTTCTCGTAGGCGTCCGCCAGGACGGTCGGGCCTGCGATCTGCTGCTGGTCCCACATGCGCTTCGCTTCGCGCGCGTTCGGATGCACCTGCACGGACAGCGGTCGACCCGCCGCGAGGATCTTCGCGAGAACGGGGGCCTGCTCTCGAGTGAGGTGGTCGGCCAGATTTTCGGTCGGGCTAGCCGTCTCGCCTTCGTGAACCACCGCGTCTATCGGTGACGGTCCACTCGGGTGCACGCCGAACCACAGTTCGGCCTGCGGGGCGCCGGAGGAATCCTGAGTCCACGGCGTGAGGCCGTCGAGGATTCCCCAGTCGTAATCCTTGACATCGCCTCGAATCGAGAACATCACGCGGAAGCGGGGTCCGACTCGTGGGTGACCGCACCGTCCTGGTCCATCAACATGACCGGAATTCCGTCTCGCACCGGGAAGCGTCGGGAGCACTCAGAACACACGATTTCGGATGCTTCCTCGTCGGCCTCGACCGCAGCGTGCTTCTCGCACGGGCAGGCGAGCACGTCCCACAAATGCGGAGACAAACCCAGCGCTGAGTTCGGGTACTGACTCACGTAGCTCCACCCCTCATGAGTGCGAGAACTTCATCCCGCAGTGTTTCCATTGTGTCCGCCTCTCGCGCCTCCACATTCAAGCGCAACAACGGCTCCGTGTTGCTCGGTCGGACGTTGAACCACCACTGGCCACCATCGACGGTCAGCCCATCCATGTGGTCGGTGGTGACATCGTTGTTTCCGGTGAAGGTCGCCTCGATCAGCTCCATCATCGCTGACTGATCCTCCACCGGCGTGTTTATCTCCCCCGACGCCACATAGCGTTCGAACTCGGTCAGCAGAGAGGAGATGGTCGTCCCTTCCGGCGTGGACCCGAGTGCAGCAAGAGTGTGCATCGCCGCGAGCATCCCCGAGTCAGCACGCCAGAAATCACGGAAATAGAAGTGGCCCGAGTGTTCACCGCCGAAGATGGCGTCCGTTTCGGCCATCGTCGCCTTGATGAAGGAGTGACCTACTCGCGTCTTCACCGCTGAACCACCACACTCGAAGACGACTTCCGGCACGGCCTTCGAGGTGATCAAGTTGTGAATAATCGTCGATCCCGGGCTGCGCTGGAGTTCTCGAGCGGCGATCAGGGCCGTCAGGGTCGACGGGTTGACGATGCGACCACCCTCGTCGATAACAAAGCATCGGTCGGCGTCACCGTCGAACGCCAATCCGATATCAGCGCCGATGCTGCGGACTCGGGCTTGAATGTCGACCAGGTTCTTCGGCTCGATCGGGTTGGCTTCGTGGTTCGGGAAGGTCCCGTCGAGTTCGAAGTACATGCGATCGATCGACATCGGCAAGGCCGGGAGGCCAGCTTCCTCACCCAGAACCGCAGGCACTGTGTAGCCTGCCATTCCGTTCCCCGCGTCCACGACAACCGTCAGTGGGCGAATGCCCGAGAGCTCGACGAGTTTGCGAAGGTAGCCGGCGTAATCGGCGAGCGTGTCACGCGATCGGGCCTCACCCATCGTCTCGTCGGATTCTGGGATGCCGGATCGAATCATCTGCTTAATGTCGGCAAGCCCTGTGTCCTGCCCCACTGGTGCGGCGCCCACTCGACACAGCTTGATCCCGTTGTACTCGGCCGGATTGTGGCTTGCCGTGAACATGGCTCCCGGTAGCCCCAGCGATCCCGACGCGAAATACAAGCCGTCGGTACTACACAACCCGATGAGAATCACATCGCAGCCTTGCTCGCGAACGCCGTCGGCGAAGCTCGCCACCAGGTCGGGACCGGACGGACGCATATCGTGTCCGATGACAACCGCTCCTGGACCGCCCTGGGCTGTCGCTACTCCCAGGACCCGGACAAATGAGGCCCCGACGTCATGAGCGAGCGCCTCATCAAACTGATCTGGGTAAATTCCCCGGACGTCGTAGGCCTTGATGATCGAGTCAAGATCGCGCACAACGGAAGGTTATCGGCGAAACCACAGCGACACCCGGGCGCCAGGCTGGCGGACCTGCGGGCTTACCAGAGCCCTTCGTGGTCGAAGGGCTTATCCCCGGCGTCCGGAGTCGACGTAAAGACCGGATGGGCATCGTCGTAGCGCTCGGCCGCAGCATCGGCGGGCCCGGCGCTTGTGAAGTCTTCGCCGCCTTGGGAGCCTTGGCCGCCTTGGGAGCGCTGGGGGTCCCGGGAGTCCAGCGAACCCTGCGCGTCCTGATGGTCCTTAGTGGTCGCAGTGAAGTCCGTGTGTGCCACTTCGGGAACCACGCGTAGATGCCCACGGCGGCCGTGCGTCGCGTCGACAGCGGCGTCGTCGCTGTGGGTACCGCCTGCCGTGGGCGCATCCGGCATCTCGAATCGAGGCTTGGCGGCCTCTCGGACTGCGTCGGCGAGGGCTTGCAGATCGTCGCTGCTTGGTTTCAGCGCGTCCGGATCCGGCGTGATGCGCACAACCTCCCAGCCCCGGGGAGCCGTCAAACGATCGCTGTGCATTTGACACAGGTCGTAGCAGTGCGGTTCGGCGTAGGTAGCAAGCGGCCCGACGACTGCTGTGGAGTCGGCATACACGTAGGTGAGAGTGGAGACCGCGGGCTGAGCGCAGGACGGCTTGGAGCAGCGGCGACGACTCACGTCCGGCACGCTAGCGGTCAGATCCTCATCACCGGTGTAGCCGCGCCGCCTTCTGGGGAGTCACCGTGCGTTCTGCGCATTTTGGAACGTTGGCTTCAGCGGCCGACTACCGCGACATCCGGGACAACTTGCGGAACGGGTACCCGCACCCGCAACGGCTTCCACGGGTAGCCGGTGATCAGGTCACCAAAGTCAGACCGCTCCTTCACCCGGTGCGCAGCCAGAATCGGCCCGGAACCGGGGACAGGAGTAATCACGCCCGTGAACCAGTCGACATCTGTCGACGGTTCGAAGGTGATCACGCGCACCTCACCCGCGGGTACCGACACCCGCACCGGTTCTGTCTCCTCCGCGATGGTCGTTCCCCCGCGGAAGGGAAGCATCGTTACGTCTACCTCCACCGACGTCGCCGGGGCGGCAATCTGCAGCTTCACATCGGTCGCACTCCGCACCGGAAGTCCACTGACCGCCGAGGGACCGGCAAAGGGCTGGGCACCGGCGGTGAAGGACGCTTCGTTTTGCACGTTGCGGCCGCCGAAGAACTGCCGCATTCCCACAACAATCGGCTGATCGGACGTCAACTGCAGCGCCGCCGGGAGAATCCCGTTTGGCGATGGCGGCAAAGCAGGGGTCATATCCAAGGTCGTGACCGCGCCCGCAGGAACGGTGACACTGCCGCGATCGAACGGCTGGTAGCTCCCGTCCTGTGCGAGGACGCGGATGTCAACGATCGCGTCACTGTCACTTGTCGACACCACCGACAGCACCCGGGCCCCGTCACCGGCCAAGATTCCGGGCAGGTAGACGTTGGTGGCCGGGTCGGCCGCAGCAGGGATCCAGTCGGTTCCGATCGCGTCCAAACCGCTGCGCTGCTCGTCGACAACGGACGCTCCCACACGGCCCGCCCGCGCGATCACGTGGAAAGCGGTTCCATTGATCCCGGGAGCCACCTCATCAAGGCGAACGATGACCCTGTCTTGGCCCGGGACGACGAGTCCCCGCGTCGTCGGCGTCTCGATCTCCCCATCAGGGCCGTGAATGATCACATCGACGATGGCTGACGTGACATCTGGATTCACCAACAGCACGCGCGTCACCCGCCCCGCAACCGCGCCGCCACCAACGAACCAGAAATCCGACGCGGCCGGGGCACACGCGGTGCTGGCCATCCCTCGACCGCGGCCGCTGGGGTCGCGCCCCCACTGATCGGCGATCAGGCCTGGCGCCAACGCTCCCTCGCCGTAGGCCTCCACTGCGGGCAACTCGATTCCGAACGCCTCGATCTGACCCTGTTCGCCCGGTGCTTTGAGGTTGGATCTTGCCGATTCCGCGCCCGGGAGGGTGCGCAGCCCTGCCTCGCCCTCGCCTTCTTGCCCTGGCTGGCCGGGAATGACGGCCCCCGTGACCCGAACGCCCAGATTTCCGCCCGCCCCGGGTTCCGGACACAACAACACGCTCGAGCGAATAGGTTCGGCGATCATTGTCCCGGTCTTTGACTCACCAGAGTCGGCACCGACCAGAAAACCAACACCGACGATGCTCCCAACCACAGCCAGCACTACCAACGGAGGCACCCACCACGAAAGTCCTCCACCCCAGGCGTCACGTGCCGGGGTCATGGGCTCACCCCCTTCGGCTCGTCGCTAGCGCCGTCGCTAGCGCCGTCGTTCGGGCCGTCGTTCGGGCCGTCGCTCGTGTCGTCGTTCGTGCCGTCGCTCGTGCCGTCGCTCGTGCCGCTGTGTCCGCCGTCTCCATCACTCGGATCCGCGGACGCCGTCGACACCTGCGTTAGGTCGAGAAAGTGGGGCACTTCGGGAGCATCCGGTCGGTCTGGGTCATCGGGGTCAGGATCGAAAACTCGACGCTCGGGCAGTGCGAGAACAATCAGGGCGAGAATGACGATGGCCTGGAAGATGAGCCACCCACGTCGAAGAGAGTCATCGAAAGACGCAACGACCGTGGATGTCGCTTTCTCCACCGGAACAACGAAGGCCGCCGCCCAATTCAAGGGCTCGGGAAGTTCGGCCCGGGCCAGAGTTTGGCCATCGATGGACGCTGACCACTGCGTTGTCGATGTCACGCCCAACCAGAGAACCCGCGAGCCAGGGTCAACGTCCACAGCCTCGGGAAGCGCGCCGTCGAGGTACGGGTCGGTCCTGACATCCCCGGGTTGAGCAATGTCCAGGGCCATCGGAAGGAACTCACCCGAGGCGCCGTCGATGTCGAGGACCTGGGCCCGCGATGTGACACCACTAATGCGCCACAACACTTCTCCTTCAGTGCGAGCAAGCCTGCGCAATCCCGGCTCGGAGTCGAGTGCCGGGACAATCGATCGCGAAGACTTGGCCGCGAGAGTGACGTATCGGACGCCATACGAGCGCAGTGCCTCCACTTCCCCACCACCCCGACCAGACGCCAAAGCCGAAACGAAGTCATCGATCGGCTCCCACACCTGCGGCGGTGGCATGGTCTCGGCCGATCCCAGCGTCAGGGCCGATCCGCCGATGAGCATGTAGCGGACCTCCCCTTCTCCGTTGTCGGTCAGGACCAACGTTCGCGGAGCTTGCGGACCATCGGCCTCGGCCGCGACGAATGCCGGTACATCCAGACGCGGTGCACGCTGGACAACGTCATCGTTCGCGGGGATCCACCAGACTGCCGCAGCGATCGGCGTCAGCGCGGCTGCGATGAGTCCGATGGCGGCCAGCGGCTGTCCGAGAGTGAAACTCTGCCCCGCGAAGCGTTGTCGCAGACCGTCGACAGCGATTCCGCACGCGGCGATCATCGCCAGGCCCATCACCAGCGTCATCGGTCCGGGCCACGGCTGGGCAGGGACTTGTGCTCCGGGGGGAAGAATGGTGAGCGTCGACTGGACTACTCCTATCGCCAATGCGAGTACCACCACGACCCACCACGCACTCACGTAGCTCGCCGTGTCGCGTCGAAACAACGCGAGGAACGCCGCGAAAACGAGTCCAGCGGTCACGAGGAGCGGGTTCATCCCCGGTCCTCCTGGATGCAGCAGCAGCACATCGACCGGCCGCAGATTGGGATCGATGATCCCCGGAATGTTCAGTCCTGGCTCGACGAGGAACAGTGCCGGATTGGTTATCAGGTGCACGGTCCACGGCATCAGGGCGAGCAACGGCACAACTATCGCGATGGCGAACCGTGTGATGATCGCCCAGGCATCGGATCCCCAACGACGGATGGCCACAATCGAGGCGATCACTGCGCAGCCGAGAGCCACCGCCCATACCGCCGGAGTGGCGGCAAGGATCACGGACATCAACAAAGCCGTCCCCGCCGCTCGGCGCATGGTGCCTGTGCGACGTGACAGACGAAAACCAGAACGAATCGCGAATGGCAAAGCGATAGCGGTGATCAACGTTCCGACGCGCCCCTGCGCGAAAGCACCGGTCATCGCCGGCAGCAGCGCGTACGTGACGGCCATCCACGCCCGGATCACCTTGCTCGTCAGCATTCCCCGCGTCGCGACGTACGCACTCCAGCCGGCAATGGGCGCGGCAAGAAGTACCAGCACGTTCATCGCCCAGTCGGGATTACCGAACAGCACCGTGGCCGTGATCCCGACCACGATGAGGAACGGTGCCGAGGGTGTGCCCGACCCGGGACCGACGTCATGCCAGGCCCGTGCGTAGGACGCCCAGACATCGCGGGCTCCTTCGGGGACGGGAAGAAGTGCACCGCCTTGAAGCACGCCTTCGCCCCACCACAATCCACGGGTCGCGATGGCGGCCACGACCAGCAGAACCACGGTCGCGACAACGCCGGGAGCCAGGAGAACACGGCGAAGAACTCCGGAGGAGTCGTCCGGCAGGTACGCGGCCTCGTCATCAATCGGTCCAGATTCCAGCCCACTGACACTCGATGGGCCGGTAGCCGAACTCGTGGTCAGCAGCCCCCCGACGGCCTCGCCGACATCGCGCAACTGGTCAACCGAGGTCGGCCGCAGCGATCGGGCTACCGATGCCGGTTCGATACTCGATCGGGAGACGAGTGATCGAGATGCCGTCAGACGGCGAGGTTTCGCCAGAACAGCGAATTGCGCGCTCACTTCATCCCGTGCAGCCGTAAGGTCCTTGCCGACGAGATATGTCAGCGCTCGGATGCCGCTGCCGATCAGCAGGCGTACCGCAACAAGGAACATCCCGACCGTCGTGGCGTGGGCAAGCAGCACTCGAATGGCGGCTTCGCGGTCGGCACGATGAGGACGGTCGCCACCACCGCGAGCCTGACGACGACCATGCGCCGACGCCTCTCGGTGGTGAAGGACAGCGTCCGCCACCACCAGCACCCGACCACCCGCTCGATGAACCCGCCAGCAAAAGTCCACGTCATCCCGATACAGGGGAAGGCGGGGGTCGAAGCCGGATAGTTCTTCCCAGACGTCTTGCCTGATCAGCATTCCTGCGGAACTGACCGCCATGACGTCACGAACTCCGTCGTGCTGTCCCTGGTCGTGTTCGCGTCGCTCCAGACCGGTCACGCGCCGCCCATCGCCGTCGATGGAGACTCCGACTTCCAATAGCAGTCGACGGTCGTGCCAGCCGAGAATCTTGGGACCCAGGACATCGGCTGACGGATGCTCGTCCGCCACCTGCAGCAACCTTTCCAGGCAGGTCGGGTCGGGTGCACTGTCATCGTGCAGCAGCCATACCCAATGGACGACGTCGTCTGGCAGCGTCGGCTGCCGAGCAGCTACCGAGGCGAAGCCCGCTGCTGCTGCCGCCCCGAAACCGTCGTTTGCCTCCAACTCGACAAGGGCATCTGTTCCCAGTGACTCGCGAAGCACCGACGAACTCGAATCCTGTGAGGCGTTGTCGACACCGACCACCAAGTTCACCGGGCGGGTTTGGCGAGCGAGCGTGGTTAAGACCGCCGGCAGCCAGATCTCTCCGTCGTGACTGACGACTATGGCGGTCACGAAGTGCTCGCGGCGCGGAAGCTCCGTGTCGAGGATCAGGCTGTCGGTAAAGGCATCCCAATCAGCATCCACGCGGGGATCACCGGATACAACGTCATCGGTGACGCCAGGGGAAGCGGACTCGGTCACCAGGTCAGAGTACGGCCCACGAGCAGTGGAATCAGACGGCGCGCTTTTTCAACCTGCGACGCTCCCGCTCGGACAAGCCGCCCCAGATGCCGAACCGCTCGTCGTTGGCGAGTGCGTACTCCAGGCAGTCGTTGCGCACGTCACACGACAGGCAGACCCGCTTGGCTTCCCGCGTGCTGCCGCCCTTCTCCGGGAAGAAAGCTTCGGGATCGGTCTGCGCACAGAGCGCTTGCTCTTGCCAGCCAAGTTCTTCAACGTCCGAAAGTGGAAGGAGCGCCAACTCAGCGATAGTTCCTCGATCGGACACGCAGAATCCTCCTCGACCCCGACTCACGTTCTCATGAACGCGCTTATGATGTGTATTACAGGGGTGTAGTTCGTTTTCGTCAAGCCCCACCCTCACATTGGTGGTCTTTTGCCCTAAATGCCCCTTTTGCAGGCGTCAAAGACCCTCCTCGTCCCGAAATCCCGTTGTCGCATCCTCCTGGATCTCCGCCAGGCAGCGGACGGCGCCGCAATGGTTGGATGCACGGATGCGCATCACCGCTCTCGCCGGAGGAATCGGTGGCGCGCGCTTCCTTCGCGGACTTCGTCACCACGTTCAGCAGGCCACCAGCGATCCTGTATCGGGCGAAACTGCCGGCACCGGGCTCACCGAGATAACGGTGATCGGCAACACCGGGGACGACATCTGGATCCACGGGCTGCGGGTGTGCCCCGATCTGGACACCGTGATGTACACCCTCGGAGACGGAATCGACCCCGAGCGTGGCTGGGGCCGCCTCGACGAGACATTCCGCGCCAAGGAGGAGCTCACCGCGTACGGGGTCGAGCCCACATGGTTCGGGCTCGGCGACCGAGATATCGGGACACACCTGGTGAGAACGACGAGCCTGAACGCGGGCTACCCGCTCTCCAGCGTGACCGAGGCGCTGTGCGAGCGGTGGCAACCCGGAGTCCGTCTCATCCCCATGACGGACGACCGCGCCGAGACGCACGTCATCGTTGATGATCCCGACAACCCGGGGACGGATATCGCTCTGCACTTTCAAGAGTGGTGGATTCGCTATCGGGCGTCACTGCCAGCGCGCCGATTCGTCGTCGTCGGAATCGAGGAGGCGAAACCGGCTCCGGGTGTCGTAGATGCCCTGCGCAATGCCGATGTGATCGTCTTTCCTCCTAGTAATCCGATCGTCTCGATCGGAACGATCCTCGCAGTTCCCGGAATAGCCGACGAGATTCGCGCGACCCGCGCCCCCGTGGTCGGCATCAGCCCCATCATCTCCGGCGCCCCGGTCCGAGGCATGGCCGATGCGTGTCTTCGAGCCAGTGGCATCGAGACCAGCGCCGCCGCCGTGGCTGCGCACTACGGTGCTCGCTCGAGTGGCGGTCTGCTGGACGGCTGGCTCGTGGACACCTCCGATGCCGCTTCGACACCGGTCATCGAGCAAGCGGGCATCACCACTCGGGCCGTTCCTTTGCTGATGACCGATCTCGACGCGACGGCCGCGATGGCTGCTGAGACATTGGGGCTTGCTTCTCGCCTGCGCTCGACTCCCTGATCGCTGGTTCAATGCCGTCTATGGACACCGCCACCGCTTTCACCTCTGATGGCGAGGGTGATCGCTGGGTGCCCGTCTCACCACGGCTGGTCACGGCTCGCCGCATCGTCCTTGTGGTGTCGCTGGTACCCATCACCGTGATCGCGCTAGGAGTCCTCACGCTGCTGGGGGTAACCGCTTGGGTTTCCATCGTGATTGCTATCGCTGCACTGGTGGGCCTGCTGTGGGGGTGGTGGCTCATCGGCCGACGGGTGCGCTCGTATGCCTACTGCGAACGAGGCGATGACCTTCTGGTGTCCAGCGGAATCCTGTTTCGACGTCTCGTCATCGTTCCCTACGGCCGCATGCAACTCGTCGACGTCAAAGCCGGTCCGATTGATCGAGCACTCGCAGTCACAACTGTTCAACTCCATACAGCAGCCGCCACTACCGACGCATCCATTCCCGGACTCGAACCACAGATCGCCGCCGACCTCAGAGACCGCCTGGCGCGACGGGGCGAAACCCGATCGGCCGGACTGTGACACCCCAATGAGCGATCCCGCACCCCACACTGCGAGCGACGACAATCCACCCGCGCACCAAGCAGTCGGTTCCAGCTCCAGCTCGCCGGCCAGTTCCATCGGTGACGACCTTGGACTCGGGATGACCGTCCCCGGCAGCCGCCTCATCGACGCTGAAGGGCACCGCAAGGTGCACCCGATCTCACCTCTCGTCCACGCGGTAGCGGTCTTTCCCGCACTCGCCGGTATCGCCTTCGCCGTCGGCATTCAACGCATTAACACGCTGGCTGGGCGCCTGGACGACATCATCGGCCTCGCGTGGATGCCACCCATCGCGCTCGCCATCGTTGTCTTCGCCGTCATCGCCTTTCTGCTGAGTGCTGCCGTCGCAGCGCTGAACTACTTTCAGTGGCGGGCGCTCAGTTTCTGGTTCGACGACGACGGTGACTTTCGAATGCAATCGGGAGTGCTGTTTCGGCAACAACGGCGCGTTCAACTCTCCCGAATCCAAACCGTGGATGTGACGCAACCATTCGCCGCTCGACTGTTCTCCATGGCCGTCGTCGTGATCGAAGTGGCCGGGCAGGACGACTCACGGGTTCGACTCAAGTACGTGACCCTCGACGACGCTCGTGAGATCCGACGCGAGGTCCTCGCACGATCGGCAGGACTCTCTGCCACGACCGCTGAAGCGCCGCAGAGCGAAATAGTCAGGGTGTCCGGCCGTCAATTGGCCGTATCGCTGGCACTTCGCATGACAACGGCCGGCCTACTCCTGCTCACCGTCATCATCATCGTCACCAGCTATCTGACCGGAGGCTGGGGTGCTACCGGCGTGGCCGTCGTCACCGGAGGTATTCCCCTTGTTCTCGTCGTGGCGGAATTCACTCGCTACTACGGATTCACCGTCGCGCAGTCTCCCGATGGACTCCGCCTGCGTTACGGATTGCTGCGCACCGAATCGCGGACCGTGCCTCCCGGCCGCGTCCAGGCCATCGAATACGTCGAGCCCTTGCTCTGGCGGCGGCGGCGATGGACCCGCATTCGCGTCACAATCGCCGGCGTGGGCTCGGAGTCCTCCGGTTCCGGAAGCCAGCGCAGCGACACCGTGCTGATTCCCGTCTCCGAGATGGAAGCTGCGCAGGACATCGTTTCGCGGGTGCTGCCGGATCTGCGGGCTTCCTCGATCACCTGGGTCGGTGCGCCGCGTCGCGCCTGGTGGCGATCGCCCATCCAATGGCGGAATCTTGCCGTGGGGTGGGACGCACACAGTTTCGCAGTTCGACGAGGACGGATCACGCGCCGAACAGCGCTCGTTCCGCACGCACGCACCCAATCGGTCCGCTGGACGCAAGGACCATGGGAGCGATTCCTCGATCTGGCTTCTGTGCACGTCGACACGACACCGGGCCCTGTGTCCGTCTCGGGCCTTCATCTGGACGCCTCCGCCACCCGCACCGTCGCTCAACATCAAGCCGCGGCAGCAGACCGGGGACGCCGGACCGACACCTCACTTCACTGGGCCGCCCCATGACGTCCACCTTCACTGTTCTCCCGGTGCCCCTCGATCACCTGTTCTCTCCCGGCGACGACATCAACTCCATTGTTATCGAGGCCCTGTCCACCACCCGGTGGCCCGATGAATCCACCGGTATCAGCGACGGCGACATCATCGTTGTCACCAGCAAGGTGGTGGCTAAAGCCGAAGGCCGTGTGGTGGAGGCAGCATCGCGCGAGTCGGTCATCGATCAACAGGCCGAGCGAATCGTCGCCGTGAAACACACTCCGCGTGGTGTCACCAAGATCGTTCAGACCTCACACGGCTTGGTGCTCGCGGCGGCCGGGGTCGATGCCAGCAACACCGAACAAGGAACGGTGGTCCTCCTTCCCGTCGATTCCGATGCCAGCGCTCGACAACTGAGAGATCACGTGATCGATCGCACCGGCGTCGCCGTGGGTGTCATCATCACCGACACGATGGGCCGTCCCTGGCGGCTGGGCGTCACCGACGTTGCCATCGGATCCAGCGGCGTTCACGTGCTCGACGACTACACCGGCCGCCAGGATGATTTCGGAAATACGCTGGAGATGACGGTTGTCGCGATCGCCGACGAGATCGCATCCGCTGTCGACTTGGCCACCGGAAAACTCGACAACGCGCCCGTGGCCGTCCTTCGTGGGCTCTCCCATCTGGTGATCGCCGACGACGGCCCCACCGCCAAGGACATCGTGCGCCCTCTCGAGGAAGACCTCTTCTCCCTCGGCACCCAGGAGGCGATGCAAGCCGGAGCTCGCGCAGCAGTCTCGGCCCGGCGCACCATTCGCTCCTTCACCGACGATCCCGTCGATCCATCCGCTCTCCATCGGGCCCTCGAGGATGCCGTTCTGGCTCCCGCACCGCATCACAGTGAACCCTTCGGCTTCATCATTCTGCGAAGCGACAACCCGACTCATCACCACAGGCGAATCGAACTGCTCGACGCGATGCGCAGAGCGTGGGAACACGATCTGACGACCATTGACGGTAAGTCCGCGGACGAGGTCGAGCGCCGTGTCGCGCGCGGCAACATCCTTCGAACAGCACCCGTTGTGGTTATTCCCTTCATCGATCTCGCCAAAGGGGCACACACCTACCCGGATGATCGTCGCAACGCGGCCGAACGCGACTTGTTCATGGTTGCCGGTGGAGCATGCGTGGAGAACCTTCTGATTCGGCTCGCCGCCGAGGGCCTGGGGTCGGCGTGGATCTCCTCCACGATCTTCGCCCCGCAAATCGTCCGCGAACATTTCGATCTCGGAGAGCGGGTTACTGCGTTGGGAGCGGTAGCCGTCGGGGTTCCTGCACAACCGGCCAAGGAACGACCCCCGCGCCGGGCAGAGGACTACATCATTTCCGTCGACTGATGTCGAGCACTACGCGTCAGACGAGTACCGAATAGCGAGATCCGGTATCGCCACCTGCGGCCACACGCGCGCCCCCTCGCGGATTTCATTGCGAGCGCCCACCACGGCACCGTCACCGACGACGACGCCGTCGAGCGAGCACCCATCACCGATACGGGCTCCGCGCCCGATGATGCTGCCACGAATGTCGCTTCCATCGCCCACGATGGCCTCATCGAAAATGACAGAACCATCGACAACCGCGCCCGCAGAAACAACGGCGTTCGCACCGATCGTCGAGCCGCCCCGCACATCCGCGGACGCCGCGACATCGGCACCGTCGAGCACGAGCGCCTCGCCGGTGTTGGCAACCGCGGGAGACGGTGCGAGGCCGCGAACAAGATCGCAACTGCCTTGCACGAACGCCAGCGGTGTGCCGAGATCGAGCCAATAGCCGCGATCAACCACTCCGCGCACCACGGCGTTGTTTGCCAACAGGCCGGGAAAGGTCTCGCGTTCGACGGACACCACGCGACCCGCGGGAATCTGCTCGATGATCGAACGGGTGAAGACGTAGCACCCGGCATTAATTAAGTCGGTGACGATCTCTTCCGGCGTCGTCGGCTTCTCCAGGAAAGCCTCGACTCGACCGTCGCTATCAATCGGAACAAGACCGTACGCGCGTGGGTCCTCTACCGGGGTTAGATACAACGTGACATCACTAGCGGTCTCCACGTGCGAGCGCACGAGTACATCGATGTCCAGACCGCTGAGGACGTCTCCGTTGAAGATGACAATTGGGTCGTCGGGTCCAGACTCCAGATGCGACAGTGCGTGTCGAATCGCGCCACCGGTGCCGAGTGGCTCGTCCTCCGTCGCGATCACGATGTCGATTCCAAGATCCACGCCTTCGACGAACTCCGCAAAGACTTCGGCCCGATAACTCGTGGCCAGCACGATGCGTTCGACTCCGGCATCGCGGGCACGCGTGATCTGGTGCACCGTGAACGGGACCCCCGCGACCGGCAGCATGGGTTTGGGTGTGTTCACCGTCAACGGTCGCAGGCGGGTTCCTTGGCCTCCTACGAGCAGCACGGCTTCGGTCACCTGGCAAGGGTGCCACACCCGGTCACCGTCTCTCGCCGGACAATGAAGCCATGTCCTCGACGGTCACCGACATTCGCTCCGCTGTTCTCGCACGCACCGACCCCGCCCAGCCCTACGTGACGTATCTCGGATCCGATGGGCGGATGGAGCTGTCCGGAGCGTCGGTCATAAATGCAGCCGCCAAGATCGCCAACGCGCTCACCTCGGAATTCGATTGCGATCCGGGACGACGCATCGCCTTACACCTTCCGTGGCATTGGCAACGGATCACCTGGCTGCTCGGGATCTGGTCGGCGGGATGCGTCGTTGTTCCTCAAGGCGGTGCGGATTGCGACCTGCTTGTCGCAGGGCCGAAGCAAGCTTCGGAACTCACGGGCAACGTGATCGTGGTGTCGATGCACCCCTTCGGCCTACCCCTGGGCCCAGACGACATGACGGCGCTTCCACCGGGAGCACAGGACGCGACGATCGCGGTGCGGGCCCAGCCCGATCAGCAGGTCTTCATCAACGACTACTCCGATGCCCTCGCGCTCGACGGCCTGTCTCAACGCCAGTTGCTCGAACGCGCCCGCGATGTTGCCCGTCCACTCGCGGGCGTGACCCGACTTGGACTGCACCAAGACGATTCCCAGTGGTGGCTTCCCGCACTGTGGCCGGCGGTGACGGGTGGATCGGTGATCCTCGGGCAGTCGTTCGGCGACGGCTTCGGCTCCGAACCGGTGGACGCGGTGCTCTAGCCAGAAACGTTCACCGTCACATCTTGACTTGCACCGGCGGCCTGCTTCTTAGCGACGACGAGAATTCGGTAGGTATACGAGGCTCCGGCTGGCGCCGCCTTCTTGACCCGGAACACCACGCGGCCGCCCTTCTTCGTCGTGGTGCGCTGCACGGTTCGCCACTCACCGTTGACGAACGACTGTCGCCACACCGTCAAGCCCTTGCGTTTGGGTCGCACCTTGGCCTTGATGGCGAAGGGTTTTCCTGCGGGGACATCCATCACCGGAGGGGTAATCAAGGCAACCGACCGCGGTTTGACGCTGGGAACAACCGATACCCGGAAGACGTCCCCCATGCCGATGGGCTGCTTCTTGCGCACCACGACAACCCGATATTGCTGTGTCGTGTTGGGCGGCCACGCCTCCGGTACTCGGTACCGAACCTTGCCGCTGCTGCGCGTTCGCTTCTTCTTGAACGTGACCCACTCGCCGTCGACCATGCGTTGGAACCACACGCGCAGTCCCTTGCGTTCCGGGGATACCTGAGCGCGGATGGTGAACGGCTTCAACGCCCGGACTTCGCGATCGGCTGGCGTCAACATGGTTACCTGACGTTCGTAGTTGACGACAGGTTGTTCCACCGGAGCCTCAGTGGGAGGTGTTTGCGCTGGTGGCGCCTGCGGTAGGGAGATGGGCACTCCGGCACGACCGTCGATGGCGTTGATGTACGAGGACTTCAGACCCAAAGCATTGCGAACCTGATTGCCGCTTTTCGTCACCGTTGTTCCGTCAACAAGGGTCGCCTGCACGGTCTTCGCAACACCGCTCGGGTCGCGAGCGATCACATCGACCTGCTGCACCGAAGCCGCGGTGAAGGCTTGGGCCATGCGGGCCTGATCAACCGTCACCGTCCACGATCGATTCGGGTTGTCCTCACTCAAAGACCAGGGGTCGGCCACCGATTGGACGTACGGCAGATCACCACCCCATTGGTCGACGCTTGCTTGCGTAGCGCCGCCGCTGGACGAGGAGTAGAAGGCGCGGATCGGCTGACCCTCGTATAGGACCGCCATCCCCGCCGTCGGGGACGCGTGCGTTGCGTTCACGGCAGCGACCCAGCGTTCGCCCATCGCACCCGACTGTTTGGACCACCCCGAGAACACTTGATCGGAATACGGTCCACGCCCATCGTCGACGTGACAATCACAGGCTTTGCGTGGACCGGCCGCGATGGCCGATAGCGCGTAGGTTCGGGCTGCGAGCACCTGAGCCTGAAGGGCCGCATCCGGCCATGAGCTGCTGACCTCCGAAATTCCGTACAGGTACTCCTCGTGCAGGCGAAGGGAATTGACAACGTTCAGGCGCGTGCGGCTCGGATCCGACGTCGGCAAGATCTCGATGGTCCCGTAGCGATAGCGATGACCGGCCGAGTCGAACGAGCCGTTCTTCGCTACAACATTCGCCACACCCGACCAGGTGAGTGACACCGACGGGAAAATTCCCAACTCCTGGCGTACTCCGCCGACGACCTTGGCCGCTACCACCGCACCTGCGTCGCCGGTGAAGGCGAAACTCTCGCCCGGTGCTGCGGTGACGATCGTCCCCGCCAGGTTCGCCTGGAGGGTGCCGTCACCTTCGACGGCCTCACCACGCATACGAATTTGCCTCTTCTTGAACTCCAGGTTGACGCGAACCGCCATGTCGTCTGCAACGGGCGTGACGTTCGTGCCTTGGTAGTAGTGGGTCACGATCGACGACGCATCAAGGCCGGCTTTCGCCATGGCCAGCGCGCCGTACTGGCTCATGCCGACACCGTGTCCGAACCCGGCACCCGCGAGGGTGAAAGACGCAGGCGGCGGCGCAGGGTTCGCCGACGCTAGCGAGGCGGCGAGGGCCGACGCGACCAGAGCCGTAACGGCGACGCAGACGGTGAGCAGCGCCGAGCGCGTCCTGCGCGCCGTTCGGCCTGTCGTTCTCACGATCGGTGTCCTTTCCGAGCTGGTGCCGAGCCATGGGAGGCCTTTGGCCACACACCGCAGTTTCGGCTCAAGCCTCACACGACCCATTGGTCACACCCGTCACCGGCACGCCCGAAAATCGGAACCCCCCGTCCCCGTGGTGCGTCGCACAAAGGCAGACACGACGCCTGCGTACCATGACGGAACTCGCCGCCCGGCGAGCTCAAGCCCTGACTCCCCACAGGAAGGCGACCGGTGTCCTCTCGCAGCGCAGTACGCCTGGGGTCGACCATCGCGGCCGGAGTGGTCGCGGGGGCCGTCCTGGTGACAACCGTGATCGGCGCTGGGGTCACGTCCGTCATGGGCCAACTCGAGGGGAATATCACCGCACTCGACGTCTCGGAGCAGACCGGGACCACGGTGACCAAAGACGAGTCCATCGTGGTCGACGAGGACACCGGCGAAACCTCTGCTTTCACGATGGTGGTGATGGGCAGCGACTCTCGCAAGGGCAAAGGGAACAAGGGCTACGGCAGCTTGAAGAAGTTCGGCGACATCGAGCGCAGCGACACCACCATGATCTTCCACGTCAACGCCGACCGGTCGCAGGCCATGGGCGTCAGCATTCCCCGCGACACTTTGATGATGCTCCCGGACTGCACCAAGGACGGGAAGACCGTCGATGGCTACGAGGGACGCTTCAACGAAGCCATGGTCAACGGAGGGCCGGGGTGCGTGTTGAAGGCCGTGGAGTCGCTCAGCGGGTTGGCGATCGACAACTTCATGGTGGTCGACTTCGCTGCATTCAAGAGAATAACCGAGGCAATCGGCGGCGTGGAAATCTGCTTGGAGGACGATGTCAACGATCCACTGAGTGGACTCAATTTGGACAAGGGCCTGCACACCGTCAACGGTGAACAGGCGCTCGCGTTCGTTCGAACACGGAAGACGCTGGGAGACGGATCGGATACTTCACGAATCCGGCGTCAACAGGCGTTTCTGTCGTCCATGGCCCGCAAAGTTCTCAGCAGCGACATCCTTTTGAACCCGGCATCTCTCCTCGGTGTTTTGAACGCCGCCACCGAGTCTTTGACCACCGATCCACAACTGGCGAACATCGAGAATCTGCGCGATCTGGCCTTGAGCCTGAAGGATCTGCGGCCGAAGGACATCACCTTCACCACGATGCCGTGGAAGCAGTCCGGTGACGGAGCAACCGTTGTTGTCGCGAAGAAGCGTGCGGCGCCGCTGTGGAGCGCCATCGCCAACGACACCCCCTGGCCGCCCAAGGCCGACACGGATCAGCCGCTGTTGAAGGCGGCGCCGCAGGATGTGCGGGTGGAGATCATCAATGCCACCGGACAAAAGGGCACCGGGAAGCAAGCGAAAAGGGCTCTTACCAACGAAGGCTTCACCGTGGTGAATGTCAAGAAGATCAAGGCAGAACGCATCGACGAGTACCCCGCCGAGGACACCATCTGGTTCGACCCCGAGTGGGATGTCTCGGCCAAGACGTTGACCTACAGCACGGGCATTGAGAACACCGAGGCCATCGAGGGTCAAGGAGGGACGATGCGACTGATCATCACCGAGCCTTTGACGTCCGCCCGCTCGGTATCCATCGCCGAGGCGACGAAAGACCTCAGCGCCAACGTCAACACCGGCGACGAGAACTTCTGCGCTTCCTAGTCTCGCACGGGCGGCTCTTCACCCCCGGACGGAATAGCTTCGCCGTCGCGCGTCAGACGACCGGGGGCCGGCCAGCCCGCGTCAGACGCCAGGCGGTCCGCCACTTCATCGGACGCCGTTGCGCCGGAGCCGTGCGCACTCCTTCGGACAGTCCGGAGAACCACATTCGCAAGGCATCTCGGTCGCGGGTACGAGCCAGCGTCAGGCCGATCCAACTCCCCACGTACACCGGCTCGAGAACTACGGGCAGATTTCGCTTTGCGAGCCACACCCGATTGCGTGCATTCATTCGGTAGAACTCTTCATGCCGGAGGGGATTGATCACCGGGTGATGAACCACAAGGTCGCCGGCATACCAACACGTATATCCGGCGTCCCAGACCCTCCACACCAGGTCAATTCCTTCGTGTCCGTAGAAGAACTCAGCCGGCCACCCACCCGCGGCCTCGAACGCGCCTCGTCGAACCGCCGTGGCTCCCTCCCACAAAGTGGTCGCCGGTCCTGATCGAGTGCGGTCACCGACGAACAGGCGGGGCACCCAACGACCTGGCGGCTGCTTGCCTTCTGGATCTTCGACTCGGGGCTGAACGAGACCGAGTTGTGGATCAGACTCAAACCGTCCCTTCAGTGAGGCAAGAAAGAACGGATCGGGAAGGAATGCGTCGTCGTCCAAGAAGAACAACAGGTCGCCCTGTACGTGGTCGACTCCGGCGTTACGGCCCGCGGGTATTCCCTGGTTGTCCGCGAGCCCAACGGCCTTCACGCCATCGGGAAGCCCCACGGGTTGCCACGAGTTACCAACGACGACGATGTCCACATCGACGTCTCGTTGGCTCAGCACAGAGCGAAGGGCACGATCCAGCTCCACCGGTCGCTGCCCCATGGTCAGCAGCACCACCCCGAAATCCGACATCACGCACGCAACTTGCTGGACGAAAGAATCGCTACGAGGTGTCCCAGGACGGTGACAACTCCGAGGATGACGAGTGCGGCTACCAAGAATCGAGTACCCGCGAGGTCACCGGTGAAGGCATCCACCACGCCCGCGAGGAGAGCCAACAAGGTCAATTCCACGGAGTGGTAGGCCCGGTAAAAGGGGAAGATTCGTGCGACGGATCTCAGACGCCGAAGCCCCGACGACTGCGGCCTGCCAACGCCCGCGACATCCGACAGCTTTGGTAGACCGTTGTACGCACGCGACACGTGCACCATGTCATTAAGTGCTTTGTTCCACAAGACCAATACCGCGAGCACCGCGCCGATGAACGCCCACGAGTTTTGCGCCCATCCGGCGTCCGGGAAACCTGCCGCCCGCAACCCGAGCGCGATGGGGATTAAGCCCTCTGTCACGTAGTGACCTACCCGATCAAGAAAGACACCCTTCGGTGAAGACGTATCACGCCAGCGCGCAACCTCACCGTCACAGCAATCCAGCAGCATCTGCATCTGACCGAGAATGGCCGCGAGCAGCACACCGGGGAGCCCTGGAATCAGCAGTGCAGCAGCCGTTCCGATGCCGGTCAGGATCATCAAGAACGTGACACCGTTCGCAGAGATCGGCGTTGTCACAAGGAGCCGGGTCACGTACGGCGACACTCGGCGCAGGTAGACGTCGGCAACCCAGTGTTCGGAATTCGCTCGCATCCGAACCGCATCCGGCTGGCAGACGTCCCGGATCTCACTGATCGTCGGACGAGCCGGACGCTGCACGCGATCCTCGCTCATCTCTTGCTCCTCAACCATTGAATCGATGCCACAACGCCGAACACGACTCCGAACCACACGAGAAGTACGCCGCTCAGCGAGTCCATGAGACTAGTCGCAGCGGCTATCGCCACGATGCCAAGCCGTCCCTCCCAGCCGAGACCCATGTATGTCAGCCAGCGCGGCGGCGCCGACCCTTGCAGTGATCGGTACAAGTTGTCGTAGTGGTGGTACGCCACGAAGAAGAGCAACCAGAAGGTGGTGGCCGCCAGGCCGACCGTGCTGATAGCCATGATCCAGGCAATGCCGCCTAGTTCCACAGCCCTAAGGACAGGTGGGACACCCCAGCCGAACCGACCGTCCAAGTGCGGCCGGATGCCCGGAATAAGCCGCGCGAGCCCAGCAGCTAAGGGTCCTGCATCAAGTTGAGCCCGCAGGACTCGGACACCGTCTGCTGCTGAGCGTCCTGACCATGTCAGGGAGCGCACGATCCGGCCAATCACCACGTACGTCAGTGCAACGCCACCGGCAATCAGTAATCCGATGAGCGCCCACCTGGGTCCGGCCACAACGCTGAGAACACTCAACAGCAGCCAGCGCTCGCCGATCGGCATGTGCAGGATCTTCTTCATCCACCGGATCGCGGATCGTCGGTTCACGCGCGCCGAAACCTGCACCGCCCCAGCGAGGCGCCCTTCACCCTCGGGCAATGGATCGGACGGATCACGAATATCGGCGCGCGGTGCCTGCGCTTCACGAGTCTTCTGAATTCGTGCAAAGTCATAATCCGACATGTGCCGGGAGGTCTGCAGAACGATCAGCGCAATGGCGACCCACCACACGTCATCACCATTGCCCCCGGCACCGATGGCAAGTCCTGCATAGACCGCAAACTCCTTCACTCGGTCGGTGGCTGCATCCAGCCATGCGCCGAGGGAACTGAATCGACCTGTGGCTCGGGCGACTTCTCCGTCGACGCAATCGATCACCAAGCTCAGTTGCAGCAATACCGCGCCCGCGAGCACCCACGCCCAAGAACCAGCCGCGAACGATACCGCCGCCGCTAAGCCCACGATGAGAGAAACGACGGTGATGGCGTTCGGGCTCCAGCCAGCACGAATGGCCATCCGGGTCAGAGGTTTGGACGCTCGACGGACCACCATGGTCGAATAGAAGCCATCGTCCACTCGATTAGCCAAGAGTCCTCGGATGCGATCGTCTGATTCAGATTCGATCGCGCTGGCCACGTCGTCACTGCCGCTGCCCCGTGCCCAGGGAACATCCACGATGTCGGTTGCCCGCACCACCACTCCGTAGCGGACCAAAGCAACGAGCAGAGCATCGAATGCTTGGTCTTCTCCAACAGTCACTTCTCCCGATGCACACGCCTGGCATAGATCATCAATCGCGGCCGCTACCTGGGAAGAATCCGATGGTGCGATGACGAGCGCACCAACACTTCCGTGGCTAGGGAAACGAACATCATGGAAAGACGAGCCCGCACTCACCACCGTGTGATGGCGAACGGTCGTCAATCCCTCAGGGTCCGGCGTCACGAGAGCCGTCGTCGGTGCACGACCATCATCTGCGATGGGTGCAAGGGCCACGCGCGGCACCGTCAAGTCCCCAGCCACGACCACCGTTCGCGCAGAGCGACGCACGACGCGGGACAACTCCGCAAACTGGGCGATGACATTGCCCTCTCGATGCAGAAAGACTGCCGGTACCTGGTCGAAAAGTTGCCCTTTCGCGTCGGGAGTTGGTGCAGGTCCGAGCACAACCGTGACCGTATCCACGGGAGCCTCGGTCACGAGTCCGGCTTGTCGAGCAGCGAACGGACTCCGTCCTTGCGTACCTGCCGCCACGTGCGCCCGGCCAGCTCACGACTGCTCGGATCCTCACGACTGGCATCAATCACCGCGGCAACGGCAGCGACCGCCGCATCGATCGGCATCTGGTCCGGTGACGAGGCGTGTTTCGGAGAGGACGGGGCGCGCACCCCGAGGGCTTCGAGGTTCCCAAATACCTCGACCCCGAGCGAAGCGATCGTCTCCACAGATATCGCGCCCTGCACCGCCGCTGCATCGAGAGCCCAGTCCGGGGTCACCAGTCGTGGCTCATCGGGGCCGGGGTCGCGTCCCTCAACCATGCGCAGCGCGACGCCGCGCCGGATCAAGCGGACGTAGTCCATCCACTGCATCTGCTTCTTCACACGCTTGTTGAGTCGCACGAGGAGTTCGGCTTCCGCAGCGGTCATCGAACGGTTACTCGTCATATCCATCCGCGACACCAGAATCTCGTCTGGCACCCCCATCATCTGGGCGAAAGCTCGAAATTGGGCGCTCCTATCGACGTCCTCGAGAACAAAAACCCTGATATTCGAGGCTCCGACGGCGTGGGCCCATCGCGAGATGACGGCGCCGTGATCATGGCGACGCCAAAAAGTCGGCGAGATTTTGGATGATCCCGGCTCAGCGAAAACATCCTCGAGCCACTTCTCATACGGGGTGGTCAGTCCGTACTTCAGGTACTGCTGCCACGAACTCGGGAGCAACGCGCCGAGATTTCGCAGCGTGACGACCACGGTCACCTTGTCCGATCCGCCGAGAGCTTCGACGGTTTCCACCGCCTTGTCTTGCGGGGCTTCGCAGAAGAACTCACTGCTGATGACAACGCGGCCATCGTGGTTGGCGGTCCGACGTACCAGGGTGTCGAAGTGTCGACGATCCATGACCGCCCCGCCCCGACTGTTCCACCCCCATGGTCGGCCCAGCAATGCCAACGCCGCTCGATGTTGCGCTTGCAACTTTCCTGGATATCGAATGCCGTGCGCCGCTAAGTTCTCTCGCGCATCGGCTAGTGCCGCTTGGATCGCCGTCGTACCGGTCTTGTGGACTCCGATGTGGAGCAACACCGAGTCCTTTGCCAGCTCCGGCACATCGGGAAGCATCCGCGCCTGCGACATATCCGGCAGCCTAGTTGCCTTCGCTACCGGACCCGCTCTATCGATTCAGGGCGTGCCTTCTCCCGCCCCGTCGGCGTCACGAGCCTCTTTGCGTGCGGCACGCATCGCCGCCAGCGCTTCGGGAACGGTGGTGTCCGCCTGGAGACGTCCGTCGGCGATGTACAGCGCCCGGCCGCAAAACCGCCGAAATTGCTTCGGGCTGTCCGAGGACAACAAGAAGGTCGCACCGTTTTCGCGCAACTTGTCGACATGTGTCCAGCACTGCTGTCGAAAGCTTCTCTCCCCCACCACGAGCGTTTGATCGATGGCATACGCATCAGCATCCACAGACATGGCGATCGACCACGCGAGTTTTTGTCGAACAGCCGGTGGGGCGGCATTCATGTAACGCCCGAGCATGTTCGACACCCCTGCCTGTTCGGCGATGCCCGGCAAGGCCTCGTCGATGTGCTCGTGGGTCATACCCAACAGTCCGCCGACGATGAAGATGTTCTGTCGCACGGTGTAGAAGCGCTGCAAGGCGCGCGCCACCTCGATCATCGGAACGATGCGGCGCCCTCGACGCACCTGACCCTCATCTGGCCGGAGCGTTCCCGCGGCGAGACGAAGTAGAGCCTGCCGACCCGGCCCCTTCGGCCCGATGATCGCTACCGACTCACCGGGTTGAATGGAAAACGAGACGTTGCTGAGAACCTCCAACTCCTCGCGTCGCACCTCACCCGCGATACGGCGAAGTCGTTGACGCCGACCAGAACCCCTGCGGCGACGGCGGCGCGGTATTCGCATGGTCACGCTGTCAAATTCGACGACGGCATCCAGGTCCGTGGCGATGGCAACTCGCGACATCTCAGACCTCCTTCAAGATTCTCGGTTCCAGCTTTCGGAACACCAGAACGCCGGCGACGAAGATAACCAGACACAGCGTCAACGAAATTCCGTATCCCGTCGCTGTCGACGCTTCTTCTGGCCACCACCCGACTCGGTACAGGCCCAGGACGCCGACCAACGGGTTGAACGACGCAATGAACTGAGCGCCTTCGGGAATATTCGATACCGAGTACAACACCGGCGATAGGTAGAACATGGCTCGCAGCACGATCCGAACCAAACGCGCGACGTCCGGGAAGACCACTGCCGCCGCAGCAATAAGCAGTGACAGTCCGTACATCAACAGGAACTGCACAACGATTGCCACCGGGAACATGACGATCCATGGACCGGGAAGGAATCCCGTCAGCGCCATTCCAAGCAAGATGACCGGAAGAGAGAAGATGAATTCGATGAGCGACACGAGCATCGCGCGAACCACCCACAGTTGCGTGGGCAACGTGCTTATCCGCAGTTGCGTTCCTGTTCGGCGCCAGATCCTCGTCGACGCTCCGATGCCGGTGCTGAACCACCACCACGGCAAGATCGCGACCGATAAGAAGAGCAGATAGGGCTGAAGACCCAGGGCCCGCGCTCCCAGCAGGACCGAGAAGACCAACCACAAGACCAGCGACATGCCCAAAGGCTCAAGAAGCGTCCACAGGTAGCCCAAGCGAAAGCGCGTGTACTTCTTCTGGAGGTCCCGTAGGACCAACATTCGAAGCACCTGACGGTGCTCCCAGATTGAACGCACGGCGTTTACGATAGGCCAACTGTGTATTCCTCCCCGTCCAGCGACTCTTGGTTGCGCCGCCAGAGCAAGCGCGCGGCGCGGAGTCTTGCCCGCCGGATGCGGGATTTCGGACAGGTCGACCCGGCTGGTTTCGACCTCGCGGACGTACCGAGCGCCGATATCGCCCTGTACTTCCCCGACGGTCCGCCCAAGCTCTATCAACTCACTCAGTGGCTTCCCGTCTTCGAAGGCAAAAACGATGTCACGACGATCGTGATCGTCCGTCAAGTGGACGCATTCAACGCACTACACGGCAAGACGCCACTGCGGGTCATCTTGGTTCCCCGGTATGAGGACCTGATGGCTCTGCTCGACCGGGCGAACTTCGGAGCCGTCGTCTACGTCAACAACGGGTGGACGAACTTTCAAGCGCTGTCCTTCCAGCGCGCCGTTCACATCCATGTCAATCACGGTGAAAGCGACAAGATCTGCATGGTGAGCAACCAGGCAAAGGCATACGACAAAGTTTTCGTCGCGGGGCAAGCAGCGATCGAGCGCCATGAGGCAGCACTGGCCTGGTTCGATCAGTCGCACTTGGTTCGTGTCGGACGCCCACAACTCGACTTAGAGGTAAGCCCGGCTCTGCCCCCAACCGACCGGACCACCATCACCTACGCGCCAACGTGGGAGGGTGAGGACGAAGCCAACAACTACTCCTCCGTCGACGTCTACGGCGTGCGGATCATCCAGGCAATGGTGGATCACCCTCGATCGCGGATCGTCTACAAACCCCACCCCCGGGTGGCGGATTCCGACGATCCGGCGATCCGTTCCCAACACCGAGCCATCGTCGCCGCTGTCAACCAAGCGGCATCCGACGATCCATCCGCAGGCCACTGCATTCTCGAAGGCGCCGACATGCTCGCGGTCATTCCCAGTACCGACGTATTGATCGCGGATGTTTCCTCGGTCAGCCTCGACTTTCTGTATCTCAAGCCAGGAGCCCCGCTCGTCATCACCGACCGACGCACGGATCGATCCGGCCTTCTGGCTGAATCGCCCGTGGCATCCGTATGTCACGTCGTGGATGCAGACTCCATCGATCAACTGTCCGACGACCTACGTGCCGTGGTCACCTCGAGTGGCGATGCCTCACGCCGCTCCATACGTGACCACTACTTCGACGGCCTGGAACCCGGGGAGAGCACGGAGCGATTCTGGGCCGAACTGGATTCGGCAATTCGAGAACACGATCAGGCCCTGCAATCATTGAGTCGCATTCGCACCGTGAGAGATGGGACAGCATCATGATTCAAGCGGTCATTCTTGCGGCCGGCATGGGGACCCGCCTCGGACGGCCGTTCCCCAAGCCACTCACCCCTTTGAGTGACGGGCGCACGATCATGGAGCAGCAGATCGACAATCTGCGGCAGGTATTCGGGGCCGATGTGCGGATCACCACCGTGGTCGGCTTCAAACTCGATCTCATCCTCGAAGCCTTTCCCGATGTCACCTACATCTACAACGAGGCCTACGACCAAACGAACACGAATCGCAGCCTGCTGAAGGCTCTTCGACTCTCCACAGAGGGTGGGATCCTGTGGATGAACGGAGACGTTGTCTTCGATCCACAAGTACTCGAGAAGGTCAGCGATTTGATGGAATCGGACACGTCCTTCATCTGCGTCGACACCGCGGCAGTCGGCGACGAGGAGGTTAAATACACGGTCGATGATGACGGGTACGTCGACGAACTCTCCAAACAAGTGGTCAATGCACGCGGAGAGGCGGTCGGCATCAACTTCGTCAGCGCCAGCGATAAGCCAACTCTCATCGACCGACTGTCCGAGTGCTCCGACGCTGATTATTTCGAGCGTGGCATCGAACTCGCCATCAGCCACGATTCGATGCGCGTTATGCCCGTGGACATCGGTGAGTTCTTCGCCGTCGAGGTCGATTTCGAGGAAGATCTCACCCGCGCCAACGAGTATCTCTAGCGCATCACTCGAGCGATCAGATGCTCCCACCGGTCCGTGACAAGCGGTAACCGGTAGTCACTCATCGCGCTTCGGGCGCGAGTTCGCACAGACTCGCGCCACGCATCATCGGTCATGGCTCGATCAAGACATCGCGCGAGGGCTCGGGAGTCCTCGCGGACGGACAACAAGCCCCAATCGCCGATGAGTTGTCGAACACCGCTCGAACAATCGGTGGCAACGACCGGCACTTCATAGGCCTGCGCCTCGGCGATCACCAACGGCAGACCTTCGGTCCGGGAGGGAGCGACCAACAGATCAGCGCCGGCCAACACGCTCTCTGGGTGGTCGGTAGTTTCCTGCCATTCGATCCGGTCTTCGCCGGCAAGATCGACCGATTGGGCGTGCAGTCGGTCGCGGTCCGGGCCATCGCCCACGATCTGGAGTTTCCATCCCGGGTGCGTATCCGCCACCAGACTCCAGGCGTCGATGAGGACGTCGACGCCCTTCTCGGGGGAGAGTCGACCGAGATAGAGCACCGTCCCCCCGCGATCGGATGGCGCACCGGGCTCTCGCGGATCGAGGGTTTCGGGCCACACTGCGACGGGATTGGGCATGGTGACGACGTTGTTCAGGCCGGCACGCGTGAAGGCGGCACCGTCCTCGTTGGTCAAGGCGGTGAATACCGGCACCGTGCGATAGGCGCGAAGGATCCTGTCCAGATCCCGGCCAGAAGCTGCAGCGGCGTAGGCACCGTGGTATTGGCCGACGACGATCCAACGATCTCGGACGTCGGGGCTTACCGCGGCGAGGGCGTCCGTGAGAATCTCCATGGCCCACACCTGCGCTGTGATGATGACCGCGCGCCCACTTTCCTGGGTCTTGAGAATGTCCGCCATGCCCGCGACCGCTTCTCTGCGCAACTGAGCACGGATCCTCTCGGTCTGCGTGGACTTCTTGGGCCACGTCTGGGGCATCAAAACCCGAGTTTCGTACTCGCCGCGGAACGGATGGGCCGGCTCGAAGGGGGTAACCCCGACAACGAGGACCTCGTGACTGCGTGCACCGAACCCGTCGGCGAGGACTCGCACCACCTTCTGGGCTCCCCCGAGTTCGTCGATGTTGTTTGCACACAAAACGATTCGAGTCATCGGTTCGCCGCCAACACTGCGTGGACAGCATCGATGAGGTCGGCTGTGGTTTCCACCACGTCGTAGCCGTCGGGCAAGTTGGGAAGGAGGTAACGGCCGGCGCCAGCGTCCGGACGAAAGACGAGCGACGGTCCGGCCGTGTCGATCAAGGACGGATCGTCGGTGATGATCAACTCGGCTGCATCGAGTACCTCGCCGAGTTGCATCGCTCGCGCATCACGAACCGATCCCCAGACCCGTGTCGGCACCGTCTCATCGATCTCGCCAGCAACGAGGAGATAGCAGGTCATCGCCATTTTCTGATCCCACAGGGTCAGATCGAGCGGCCAACTCCGCGGTCCTCCGGCCGAGGGGGCGGGGAGATACGCCACGATCGGTCGCGAGCACTCAAGGTCCGTGACCCCGGGCAGCAGAGCCTGGCGAGCCCGAGAGAGTTCGTTGCCCGATCCCGGGAGTCGGCGTCGAGCGGCATGCCCGGCTCGCCGTCCCCACGCAGCAGGCCCTCGAGCGCGCCGAGCAGGTCGCCAACTCACCGACGCTCGCTCACCGGGCAGCAGCTGGGCGCCCGCGGGTCGGTCGGCGTAGGCGACGCTCGGGATCGGCACGAAGACATCGTCGACATGCACCCTCGGGGCCCTCAGGGCTGTGGTGTTGACACTCGTACCCCGGCGAAGACGTACGCCCAGCGAGCCCTTATCTGGCTTCATCAACGGTCGGTGAATGTGCGCCGTTAGTTGACCCGAGCCGCGCCATCGAATCGAATCCGCCGCCCCCGAGGGGTCTCGTTGCAGCGGGAGTGACGCGATCACCGTCCCCAGTCGATCGCACCACACCAGGTGCGCCTCGACATCACCATCCAAGTCGGACGCGAAATCGACGGTGTGCACCACGACGGATACCCGCGAGCGGGACACCGAGATCTCCCGCAGTTCGTGGAAGTAGCGGCGAGCAGAAAAGGGCATGTCCAGCAGGTTCAGGTGTGAGATGTCCAGCCATTCGCGGGCGCTGCGATTAAGCACCGGCTCACCCGATCCAGTCGCCCACAATTCGCGTCGGTGGTCACCGGATTCTTCCCGGACCACAACAGTGTCGACGACCGATGCCCAGCGCTCCCAACGCATGGCTCGCCGGAGCAGGTCAAGATCACTCGTCAGCAAGCCGTAGAAGGCGACGCGCAAAGCCGGGCGGATGAAGTCGAAGGCACGCGGATCGACATTTCGGACGTAATCGCGGAATTCATCGGCCGCTTCCTTCGCCGCCTCAGGATGAGGATTCTCTCCGATCGCCGACAGATACAGGTACCCCTCGTGGCGAAGAAACTTGACGCTCTTGGCCAACCGCAATTCGTCGGAGGAATCTCGCAGCAGAATGTCCATCCGCCTGTTGATCTCCACGCGATCGAGCACATTTCGCATCTGCATTCGACCTTGTGTGATGGATGCATCCTCGGCTTTGCGGTCGACGTTCCAGATGTAGACGGCGGCCTGGATAACACCAATGCGTTCCGCGGAAAGAAAACACTGCAGAGTGAATACCTGATCCTCGAAAAGCAGGCCGTCCGGGAACTGAATGTTGTGTTCTTGGAGGAAAGAGCGTCGATAGATCTTGTTGACACTGATGGTGTCGTACAACAGTTCTGGCTCCTGCTCGAGGCTCGAGATCAATCGGTCAGCAGCGTGGAGTTCTGGTCGCCACCTCTTGTCTCGATCGCGGGCCACGTCGTGACGGATAGCCGTTCCGCACACGACATCGGCGTTCCAATCTTCGGCTGCTCGTAGCAACGTGGCGCATGCATGCAGGTCGTATTCATCGTCCGAGTCACAGAACATCACCCAGGGTGCACGGGCCATCCGCAGACCGTCGTTACGTGGAGCGCTACATCCGCCCGAGTTATCCGCACGTGTGAGGAGGCGAATCCGCGAGTCGTTAACGGCAACGGACTCGACAAACTCGGCGGTTCCATCCGTCGACGCATCGTCGACGACGATGATTTCGATGCTGCGCAACGTTTGTCGACGAATCGATTCGAGTGCCCGTCCAATTCGTCCTACATCGTTGAAGCCGATGAGGACAACACTGACCAACGGCTCGTCGCTCATTGGGCGCCCTTCAATTCCCGAACAGAGTTGATGAGAACACCTGCCCGTGCATCGAAGGAGTGTTCTCTCGCGATGGCCATGGCTACCTCCACACGGCGATCGCGACTCGGGAAAGTGTCGTCGACAGGTGTGTGCAGGATATCGACTAGGTGGTCCTCATCGGTGAACACGACGACGGCGTCACCGAAAACATCCTCCAGACCGGCAGCGCTATCGCTCACCACACGTGCACCCGTCGCTACTGCGTCGAAGAGACGATTGCTCAAAAAACCATCGGCGGCCATCTCCGGATGGTGGTCGCTTAACACGATTCCCGCGCCCGCATACGCCGCCGGTAGTTGGTCATTGTCGAGAAACTCTCCCGAGATTCGGTCGACCTCGATGAACTCTTCCCACCCCACGCCGTAGACAGACAACTCGTCTGCACGATCCGATGTCAGCGCGCCGCGGACGGCAGGACGGAACTGCCCGCGCGTCGAGCCAACGAACAGCAGCGCCGCTCCCGAATCAGGGAGCGCAGCATCCGGTGAGAATCGATCGGAGGCCGTTGCTTGCAGGAGCGGCGTCGAGGGCACTCCACCGGGCGGACTCCACGTCTTGCTCGCCACGAAAACCATGTCATAGGCGCGAGCTTCGGCCTCGGTGACGAGCTCCGGGTGGGAAATCACCCACAAGATCCACACGCCGGTTCGCTTCGGCGGCGGATCGACGCCCCTGAGTCCACGAAGGACGACAACCACATCATCGTGCGACCGCGGTGGTTGGTTTGCTCCCGAGCGGGGCACTACCGAAACCTGTTGCCCTTGACGTCGCAACGCTGCCGCTACGTCTCGAGCGAACCAGGTGTCGCCCCACCGCTCGCCTGCTTCACCTTTGGGTGCCGACGTGATGATCGTCCAGCGATAGGCATCTGCCCCAAAGCCCGATAGTCGATCCTTGACGGCGCGCAGCACCCGCATCAGCGACCAGCTCCCCCACGCAAGAACCCGGCACCCCAGGCCCCGTGCATCGTGGCGAACACCGTTGGCAACCGTCGAAACAGCGAGGCGTTTGTCGATTGCGAGGCGACCGAGGCGGAGGCGACCAGGTTGCCCACGGCATAGACCGTTGCCGGAGCCACACCCGCCACGACCAGGCCGCTGCGGCCTGTCACTACCCCGACAATGCAGACTCCCAACCCGCCTACAACGGCGGCGACGGTTACCGGTGCGGCGAGATATCTCAGCGAGAGTGTCTCGGGATGGCGGCGAGCCACTTCGCGGCGCCACCGCCCGTAATCGAAATATTGACGTGCGAGAGCTTTGATTGAGTTGCGTGGTCGGTAGGTCACGGTGAGGTCGGGCGTGAAGTACACCACCCCTCCGGAATTGCGAATACGCAGATTCAATTCCCAGTCCTGCGCTCTGTCCATCGTCTCGTCGTATCCACCGACGCGTTCGAGTGCCGTGCGGCGAAAGCACCCGAGGTAGACGGTCAAGGCGGGGCTTTCGTGCCCACCCACGTGGAACGACGCTCCTCCAACACCGAACGTCGATGTCATTGCTGCTGCCACGGCTTGTTCGAAGGGATCCGTTCCCTCTGCGGCCATTACTCCGCCGACGTTGTCCGCTCCCGTGCGCTCGAGCACCGCAACGGCGGTGGAGACGTAATCCGACGGGATCAAGGCGTGACCGTCGACCCGGACAACGACCTCGCCAGTCGAAGCGCCGATGGCGGCATTCAATCCTGCGGGCGTGGATCCACTCGGGTTGTCGACCACGTGCACCTTGGTGAAGTCCGCTGCGAGTGAGGAGGCAACGCTTGCGGTGTCGTCACGACTCGGGCCCACGGCGAGGACTACCTCGAGATTCCCCTGGTAGTCCTGGTCGAGTATCCGTCGCACCGCAGCACCGAGGTGCCGCTCCTCGTTCACCACGGGCATGACGACGCTGACGCTCGGTAGTGGTGTCGTCACGTCGCGGACTCCGCAGTTCCAAGGGCGTGTGAACGAAGCAAGCCCGGATACGTTGCCGTCGTCTTGGTCAGGAAATGACTCTCGTTGACCTGGGACGTGTTCGCTGAACCGTCGGCCGCACTGCGAACGTAGGTGTAGCCGAGGCCATGCGTGCGGTACACCAAGCCGCCCGCGTCGAGCACGCGATCCAGCAGCGCCCGATCGACGGACTTGGGCACCGGCCGCCACCCTCCCACCTGGGCGAGATCACCGGCGGAGATGAGCATGGTTCCGCCCGCGACGAACTTCGCGAACCGCTCGGCCGGGTAGGTCGGACGAAACACGGTGGTGTCCGCGTGGGTCAGGTAGATCCAGTCCAGGGCTTTGCCCACGATCTGGGCGCCGGAGTACATCCGAGCAAGAACGAGGTCCCAGATGTGCGTCGACGAGTAGAAATCGTCGTCATCCATCTTGGCCAGGAGCTCTCCCTCGGCCCGGGCGCTCGCTGCCGCGAGAGCATGACCCAGGTTCTGCTCGGGTGAGACACCCATGACCACCAGGTCGCTGTTCCACCCAGCGAGGGACTGTTGAACATCCGGGGTGTGGTGGGAGACGAAGTCATCATCACCGTGCAGCACCACGATCACCTGAAGGTTCGGGTATTCCTGGGCCCGCACCATCGAGAGTGCGTGTGCCAATCGGTCTGGACGATGAGAGGACAGCAGGATGCTCACGGTTGGCCATGGCGCCACCGCCGGCCACGGAGAGTGACGGCGAAGCGCATTCCGGCGACCGGTCACTGAGGCTTGCTGCCAGGCCAGAAAATCGCCGGGGCCCGGGAGTTCGTCGTCGGACTCAGCCAGCACCACGCCACAAGCGGCAAGTTGTGTTCGCACGTTCAGCGGCAGGCTCGACGCATCGGTCACCGCCGAGATGGAACGCAGAGGCTTCACGTCTGTTGTTGTGATCCCATCGCCGTAGCGGTCGAGAATCTCCACGGCGCCGCATACGTCGCCGATCACATCGCTACGCCGGCCGTGCGGGCGGTGAATCGACGGGTCCACGAGGACGTCGTGATCGCCCCAGGAGTTTGCACCGACGCGAACAACGATGTCCGCGTTGTCGTCGTCAACCACCGCATCGGTTGGGGCCAGCAATACATCGGTGCGCCGAACGTGCGGGTCGGTGTCGTGTTCGATAACCGCATCTCGCACGTGCTCGGCGAGCATGCCGTTGGCCGGGACTCCGGGTAACCAGCTCGGAGCCGGGAAGCCGGACACCGTCGGCTGCAGAATCCGCACCATCGCGGACAGAACCGCCCCCGCGTCGCGCGGTTCGCGCAGGACGAGAGAAACGTGAACACCGTCCTTCTTCGTCCGCAGAGAAACTTCGTGCACTCCTGCGATGCCCGGGTCTCCCGTCCACCCCATGTGCGGGCGACGCCAGGTGTCCACTTCCACCTCTACGGCACCGACTGGCTCGGTGCCGATGGCGGCGGTCACCAAGGCTCGCAGGGCGCCCATATGGTCGGCACGCACGATCCAGCGGGCTCCCGCCTCCGTCGACGCGCCCGCGCGTCGGCGTACTCGGGTTCCCGGCACGAAGGGACTTGCCATGCAGCAAGAGTAGAGGCGCTCTCGCTACGCTCGTGGCATGCCGCAAGACCGCCCCTCCGCTGCTACCCCCGTGCTGTCGGTCATAGGCACCGGCTACCTCGGTGCTACCCACGCAGCATGTATGGCAGAGCTCGGATTCACCGTCATCGGCGTGGATGTCGATCCCGACAAAGTGGCATCCCTAAGTGCTGGGGTCGTGCCCTTTTTCGAGCCGGATCTCGATGATCTGCTGAAGCGAAACATCGACGCCGGTCGGCTGCGCTTCACCACCAGTTTCGGCGAGGCCGGTGAGGCAGCCGACGTCCACTTCATCTGCGTGGGCACTCCCCAGCAACCGGGTGCCTACGCAGCGGATATGTCGCAGGTGTTCGGATCGATATCGTCCCTTGCTCCCCACGTGTCGAGCACCGACGTGATCGTTGGCAAATCAACCGTTCCGGTCGGAACCGCCGACGAGATCGTCGATCAACTCAAGAACACGGCGGCGAGTGGGGTCGACGTGGTGTGGAACCCGGAATTCCTGCGTGAGGGCTTCGCTGTGCAGGACACGCTGAAACCCGACCGGCTGGTCGTCGGCGTGGCGAGCGAGCGAGCCGAGCAGGTCATGCGCACCGTGTACGCACCGCTGATTGCTGACGGTGTGCCCTTCCTCGTCACCGACTTCCCCACAGCAGAACTCGTCAAGGTCGCGGCGAATTCCTTTCTGGCCACCAAGATCTCGTTCATCAACGCGATGGCCGAAGTGTGTGAGGCGGCGGGGGCCGACGTCACCATGCTCGCCACCGCCATCGGCCACGACCCTCGCATCGGCAACCGCTTCCTGTCCGCCGGCCTGGGCTTCGGGGGTGGCTGCTTGCCGAAAGACATCCGGGCGTTCATGGCGAGGGCTGGTGAACTCGGAGCCGAGGAGGCGCTGACGTTTCTGCGCGAGGTGGATCAGATCAACCTGCGCCGGCGCGAGCACACTGTTGACCTCGCCCGCAAGACACTCGGCGGAGATCTGCGGGGCAAAGTCGTCACCATGCTCGGCGCGACGTTCAAGCCCGATAGCGACGACGTGCGAGACTCCCCGGCCCTCGATGTTGCTGTAGCCATCTACAACGCGGGGGCACACGTGCGCGTCCACGACCCGAAAGGGTTGCCCAACGCAGAACGCGTCTATCCGCACATGGATTACCGCAGCGACCTCGATGACGCTGCGACCGGAAGCGACCTTTTGATCCTGGGCACCGAATGGCTCGAATACCGAGATCTCGATCCGGCATCCTTGATAGGCAAGGTTCGCAATGCGGTGATCATTGACGGTCGCAACGTCCTGGATCCGCACCTGTGGCGCACCGCCGGTTGGACCTACCGCGCACTCGGCCGTCCCACTGCATGACCGGGAGCCTGGCGACCGACGATCAGATTCGAGATCTGCTCACCGACACTCGCCTGTGGTTCGTCGCGCGCTTGGACATCAGCCCCGGGCGACCGGGCCTACAGCCTGACTCGCTTTCTGCTTGATCTCGGCAAGACCGTGGTCCCGATTCATCCGCGAGCCAAGACAGTTCAAGGAAACGACGGTTTCGCATCAATCGCAGACGCGAGTCGTGTCCATGGCCCTCCCAACGTCGTCGATGTCTTCATTCGATCCGATCGAGCTGGTGAGTTTGCCGATGACGCCATCGATGTAGGTGCCGTAGCCGTTTGGATCCCGGTAAATGTTATCGACGCAGACGCAGCGCAACGCGTGATGGACGCCGGACTGCTCATGGTGATGGATCGCTGCCGAGCGATCGACTATGCGCGTCTGGTCACCTAGCGCTCGCGTCGGATCTTCTCGCCCTTTTTGCGTGCGGCCGCATTCAGCTCCCCTTGAAATTCCTCCATGCGGTCCACCAGTGACTCATCGGCGATCCCGAGCATGCGCACCGCCAAGAGCCCGGCGTTTCGCGCGCCACCCACCGCAACGGTGGCGACGGGAACCCCGGAAGGCATCTGGACGATCGACAACAGCGAGTCCATCCCGCCCAGTGGGGTCGCATTGACCGGCACTCCGATGACCGGGACGACAGATACCGAAGCAAGCATCCCTGGCAGATGGGCGGCTCCGCCGGCGCCGGCGATGATGATGCGCAGTCCACTAGATCTAGCCGACTTTCCGTACTCGATCATCTCCTCCGGCATGCGATGAGCGGAGACGACGTCGACCCGATGCGCGACAGCGAACTCATCGAGGGCCGCTGAGGCCGCCTCCATCGTCGCCCAGTCCGAGTCACTACCCATGCAGATGCCCACGCGGGCGTCATCCGACCTACTCATTGATCGCCCCCCTGAAGTAGTCAGCGGCGTGACGAGCACGAAGCAACAGGCTATGCGGATCACTTCCGACGGCGGTCACGTGCCCGACTTTACGGCCGGGGCGAACGTCCTTGCCGTACAGATGAACTTTCAATCCGGGATCGCGGGCAAACACGTGCCGGTACGCCGAGTACAGGTCACCCACGTCGCCTCCGAGGATGTTTACCATCACCGCGCCTGGTTCACGCACGTTCGGTGACCCCAACGGCAGGTCCAGCACCGCACGGAGGTGGTTCTCGAATTGACTGGTGACGGCACCCTCGACGGTCCAATGACCGGAATTGTGCGGTCGCATAGCCAACTCGTTGACGAGGATCTCGTTTCCCGTGTCGAACATCTCCACGGCCAGCATGCCGGTGACGTCCAACGCCCCTGCGATCTCGAGCGCGATCCGCTGCGCGTCCACCGCCCTCTCCGGATCCAAGCCAGGAGCCGGCGCGACGACCTCGCTGCAGATTCCGCCGGTCTGCACCGTGCGCACAACGGGATAGGCAGCGGTCTGACCACTTGGTGAGCGCGCCACTTGCGCCGAGAGTTCCTGCGTGAAGGGAACCGCCGCCTCCGCGAGCCACACAGCTCCCGGCGGGAGGGGTTGAGACATGACCGTGTCGAGATGGCTTGCGCTTTGGACCCGCCACACACCTTTGCCGTCGTATCCCCCACGAGAGGTTTTCAGGATGAAGGGGTAACCCACTGTTTGGGCGAAATCCTGGGCTTGCGTTGGAGACTCGACGGTGCGCCAGGCGGGCACCGGTGCCCCGACACCTTCGAGGGTTCGGCGCATGATGGCTTTGTCTTGGGCATTAATCAAGGCACGGGGCCCCGGCCGTACGGCGACTCCTCGAGCTTCCAACTTCTCCAGAATCGGCGCGGGAACGTGCTCGTGATCGAACGTGACCACATCGCATCCGTCGGCAAACGCCAGGACAGCGTGCTCGTCATCGTGCGCCCCTAGGCAGACGTCGGACACCACCTGGGCGGCCGATTCATGTCGCGACGTTGCCAAGATCCGAAAGTCGATTCCCAGGGCCGCCGCGGGAGCCGCGCTCATGCGCGCCAATTGACCACCACCGACCATGCCTACGCGCGGTCGATCTTTGGAAGTCACGCACCCCAATCTAGCCGTCTGGGACCGGCGAGTCGGTCACGTCATCGGTGGGAGCGGATCATCGCCTGCTGCGCCATCACGCCGACGCGAATCGTCGACTTCGTGGAGTTCGTAGACCCTGCGTTGGATGTCCTGAACGTTCGGAACGTCATTGATGGCGAGGTCACCGTCATCACTTGCTGACTCGATTTCCAGTGCGCCGTAGTTGAGTATGCGTCCGAGCACACTGATGTGGAAGGACACGTTGTTGACCTTGTTCAGCGGCATATCGCGACCCTGTTTGGTGATGAGCCCGCGCCGAACGATGATGCGCCGAGAGGTGAAAACGTATTGCGTCGTCATCCACCGACCGAAAGGCACCAGCACCCGCCAAATGGTGATCACGATGACGGCGATCACGATCACCCAGCGCAGCCAACTGACCGAAATAGAGAAGAACAACCAGGAGGCGACGAACACTTCGATGACCAGCACGATCGCGGGAGCGATGAGGGCCCGCCAGTGCGGCTTCAACTCGAATGCCACGGTTTCGCCGGGGGCAAGAAGCTTATCGGGGTACGTCACGTCCGTATCGTTGCATGAACCACGTCCCCGGCGACGATAGTTCGCAGTGATTCGCCGTCATCCACGAGTAGGTGCCCCTCGTCGTCGACATCCAGCGCTCGACCTTCGATGTGGTCGCCACCGGGGAGATCGATCACGACACCCGTGCCCAGGGTGCAGCACCAGCGTCGATAGTCCGCGAGAGACCGCGACCACTCGGTGGTCAACCGTTTGTTCAGGGCAACCAGCAATTCCGCCAGCAAAGTGCTGCGATTCGGGACTACCGAGTGCGCAATACGCCACGACGTCGCGCCCGGAGCCGGGAGAGATTCCTCCGCGTGATCCATGTTGATGCCGATACCGACAACGGCTCCGACTCCGGATCCGTCCACGGCAGAGTCGGTAGATCCGACACCCGGCTCACGTGCAGCGACTTCGACAAGAATCCCCGCCAATTTACGTCCGTCGTCGGCCAGCACGTCGTTCGGCCACTTCACCTGCACGACTGGACCGCCGATCTGGACCGCCGCATCGACAACAGCCAAACTCGCCAGCAGCGGTAGTCGAGCCGGCCGCGGATAACCGCGAACGACTGTGCTGCTCCACAGGCCGGCCCCCGGGTCGCTCACCCACGAGCGACCTCGACGGCCACGACCGGCCGTTTGCTCCCCCGCGACAACACATAACCCCGTGTCGGCTCCCGATTTCAGACTCTCCAGAGCATCAGCATTCGTCGATCCGGTGGTCGTGACCACGTGCGGACGAGGCCATGGGCAGCCGCGGGCATGCAAAATCCCCTCGACAACGATGGGGTCAGGAAGGTCCACAGTCGGCTCCACGGGGCTAAAGTACGCACCATCATCGATCAGTAGTCGATCAATAGTCGGTCAATGGTCGGGCACGACGAAACGGTGAAGGAACGGTGAATGAGCGCAGAGCCAAGCGAGATCGCTGAACCAACCGGCGCCGAGCGCAGAACCACCGCCGGAAAAGCGGAGATTCTCAAGGCGCGCCGCACCGACGCCGCCAATAAGCGTCAAGCAGCGATCGACAAGCAGCACGCCAAGGGCAAGATGACCGCTCTCGAGCGGATTGAGGCGTTTCTCGACGAGGGTTCGTTCCAACAGATCGACGGACTGACCCGGCACCGCTCGCACAATTTCGGGCAGGAGAAGAATCGTCCCTTCGGCGATGGGGTACTGACCGGCTACGGCACGGTCGACGGCCGACCCGTGTGTGTTTTCGCGCAGGACTTCACCGTCTTTGGCGGATCCCTCGGCGAGGTTTTCGGCGAGAAGATTGTCAAGATCATGGATCTTGCGATGAAGACGGGATGTCCGGTCATCGGTCTGAACGACTCCGGCGGCGCCCGGATTCAGGAGGGAGTCGTTTCGCTGGGCTTGTATGGGGAGATCTTCCGCCGCAATGTTCAAGCGTCCGGCGTGATCCCCCAGGTGTCCCTGATCATGGGGCCGTGCGCGGGCGGGGCGGTGTATTCGCCGGCGATCACCGACTTCACAGTGATGATCGACCAGACATCACACATGTTCATCACCGGCCCCGACGTCATCAAGACGGTCACCGGGGAGGACGTTTCGTTCGAGGATCTCGGCGGAGCCCGCACCCACAACAGCTCATCAGGTGTCGCGCACTACATGGCCTCCGACGAGAGCGACGGCCTGGATTACGTGCGCTCCCTGTTGTCCTACCTTCCCAGCAACAACCTGTCCGATCCCCCGGTCTTCCCAACACCGGCGCACATGGAATTCACCGACGCAGATCACACCCTGGATTCGATCATCCCCGACTCACCGAACCAGCCGTATGACATGCATCGGATCCTCGAAACGGTGCTGGACGACGATGAATTCCTGGAAACCCAGCCGCTGTTCGCGCCGAACCTCATCACCGGCTTCGGTCGCATCGAGGGTCACGCAGTCGGCGTCGTGGCCAACCAGCCGATGCAATACGCGGGCACGCTGGATATCGACGCATCGGAGAAGGCGGCCCGCTTCGTTCGCACCTGCGACGCCTTCAACGTGCCCGTCTTGACCTTCGTCGATGTCCCTGGCTTCCTCCCCGGGACAGAGCAGGAGTGGAACGGCATCATTCGACGGGGGGCGAAGCTGATCTACGCCTACGCGGAGGCCACGGTCCCACTTCTCACGGTCATCACGCGCAAGGCATACGGGGGCGCATACGACGTCATGGGCTCCAAGCACCTCGGCGCGGATATCAACCTGGCGTGGCCGACGGCAGAGATCGCGGTCATGGGTGCGCAAGGCGCGGTCAACATTGTCTACCGCAAAGAACTCGCCGCAGCCGACGATGCCGAAACCCGTCGCGCAGAACTAATCGACGAATACACCGACACCCTCGCTAACCCCTATATCGCGGCTGAGCGTGGCTATGTGGATCGCGTGATCCTCCCGCACGAAACCCGGCTGCAATTGGTTCGAGCCTTACGTGCCCTGCGCGGTAAGCGGGCATCCGGACCGCCGAAGAAGCACGGAAACATTCCGCTATGAGCACGGGCAACGGTCCTGTCGTCGACGCGGTCGCGTTTGACGTGCTCGCTGGTAACCCGACCGAGCAAGAACTCGCCGTCGTGGTGTCCGTGCTCTCGAGTCTGCCCGCAGTGCAACCCGAGCAGCCGAATCCACCGAGCTACTGGTCGAACCGAGCGGGAATGATGCACCGCCCCATCCATCCGGGCCCCGGTGCCTGGCGCGCCTCAGCTTTCCCACACCAGCAGTAGCGGCGCGCTGCACAACGCCCGGCACAGCTATCAGTCGGAATTGTCCGATCGATTCGACGACATCTGGCTACCGATCAGAACGCCGGTCACGAGCACCAGCATCAGTAACGTGGCGACCGAGTTCTGGAATGCCGGCTCAAGGCCATTCCATTTCGAGTTCAGGTACATGATGAACCAATTGCCGCCCACCACCATGAAACCGAAGAAGAAGACCGCAAGCCCTGCCAGCCCACCGACGTAGGTCCATCGTTGCGCCGCGGCCCACTCTGACGTCGATCGCGCAGCCCGTAGTCCCAGCACTCCTGCGATAAGTAGGAGAACACCGGTGATCGCTTCCATCGCCATGATGCCGATGTACGACGCAGCTTGGAACCACGTGGCATCGATGAAGCGCCATTCGAATCCACTGTCGGCGGGAACCCCATCGCCACTGAGCACCCCTTGCACGAACGGCCAATTGCTGGCGTTGGGGTTAGTGGGGTTGGTGATGTTGTCGAAGGCGACAACTAGGTAGTAGCTCGCCACCATCAGGACGAAGACCGAAGTGACAAGCCGCGCCACAGGCCAGATGGACCACCGGGTTTCGCCGTACGCCATGCCCGCACGCTAACGCAACGTGACACCTAGGCTCAGGGCAATGAGCGATCACGAGACCCCCATTCGATTCGTGCTCGCGTCACGTTCACCCGCCCGACTCGCAACGCTGCGTGCCGCCGGCGTGGAGCCCGAGGTGATCGTCAGCCACGTAGACGAAGAAGCGATCGAAGGGTCCATGCCCGATGCGCCGCCGGCCGAGCTCGCGCAAATCCTTGCCCGCGCCAAGGCCGAAGCAATAGCCGGCGCACTCACCAGCCCGGCGATCGTGGTGGGCTGCGACTCGGTCTTCGAACTCGACGGACGCCCCTACGGCAAGCCCGGAACCAGGGAGGTTGCCCGCGAACGCTGGCAGCAGATGTTCGGTAAGAACGGGATCCTGCACACCGGCCACTGCGTAATCAACACGGCAACGAACCAGCGCGCAGAAGCGACCGCCAGCACGACGGTCACCATGGGAACGATGACGTCGCAGGAGATGGACGACTATCTCGCGACCGGTGAACCCCTCGAAGTCGCGGGCGGCTTCACCTTGGATGCGCTCGGGGCACCCTTCATCGAGTCCATTCATGGCGATCCCTCCACCGTCGTGGGAATCTCGCTGCCCACGCTCCGGAATCTGCTTGCCGACCTTGGTTTCAGGTGGACCGCGCTGTGGAATACGAACCTCGGGTAGCCCACCCCCACCGATAGAGTCCGGCCTCATGCAGAAGGTCTTGATCGCCAATCGGGGCGAGATCGCCGTGCGGGTCATCCGCGCCTGTCGCGACGAAGGCTTGACGTCGGTCGCCGTCTACGCCGACCCCGATCGCGACGCGATGCACGCCCAGATGGCCGACGAGGCATTCGCTCTCGTGGGCGAAACGGCCGCGGAAACATACCTGGACATCGCCAAGATCGTCGACGCCGCGACACGGTCTGGGGCAGACAGCATCCATCCCGGGTATGGCTTCCTGTCCGAGAACGCGGACTTCGCGCAGGCGGTCATCGATGCCGGCCTTACCTGGATCGGGCCACCGCCACAGGCGATTCGCGATCTCGGGGACAAAGTGTCCGCTCGACACATCGCGCAGCGCGCTGGTGCGCCGCAGGTCCCAGGAACCTCTGACCCTGTCGCTGGATCAGACGACGTTGTTGCTTTCGCACAGGAATTTGGCCTTCCGGTCGCCATCAAGGCAGCGTTCGGCGGCGGCGGTCGAGGATTGAAGGTGGCTCGCACCCTGGAGGAGATTCCCGAGTTGTACGACTCGGCTGTTCGTGAAGCGGTGGCAGCTTTCGGTCGCGGGGAGTGTTTCGTGGAGCGCTACCTCGATCGCCCGCGTCACGTCGAAACGCAGGTGCTCGCCGACCAGCACGGTAACGCCGTCGTGGTGTCCACACGCGACTGTTCGCTGCAACGACGGCATCAAAAGCTCGTCGAAGAGGCGCCCGCACCCTTCCTGACTGCGCAGCAACAAAAGTCCTTGTACGAAGCGAGCAAAGCGATCGTGAAAGAGGCCGGCTACTACGGAGCAGGAACGTGTGAGTTTCTCGTCGGCGAAGACAGTGTGATCTCCTTCCTCGAGGTCAACACTCGACTCCAAGTGGAGCACCCGGTCAGCGAGGAGGTCACCGGGATCGATCTCGTGCGAGAGCAGTTCCGCATTGCTCGAGGCGAGGTGATCGACACCGATGACCCGGTGGTTCGCGGCCATTCAATCGAGTTTCGGATCAACGGAGAGGATCCCGGCCGCGGCTTCCTCCCGGCTCCGGGCTCCCTGGTCACGTGGAAGATGCCCAGCGGTCCGGGTGTGAGAGTCGACGCCGGCTTTCGCGCGGGAGACGTCATCAGTGGGAACTTCGACTCGTTGCTCGCCAAGCTGGTGGTGACGGGCAAGAACCGCACCCAGGCTCTGCAACGGGCACGTCGCGCTCTTGCCGAGTTCGAAGTCGAAGGCATCGCGACGGCTCTGACTTTCCACCGCGTCGTCGTGGAGGAGGACGACTTCGCTCCCGCGGACGGAACCGCCTTTCGTGTGCACACGCGCTGGATCGAAACCGAGTTCGACAATCAGATTCCGGCCTACGATGCGACCACTGTCGCCGATCAACCACCCGGGGGCCGTGAGTCCGTTGTCGTCGAAGTCGATGGCAAGCGGATCGAAGTCACGCTTCCCACAGGCTTTCGCAGTCCCGCTCCAGCACACGGCACCAAGAAGGCGGCTCCTCGCCGAAAGAACGCTGCGTCGGGAGCGGCGGCGACCGGGGATGCTGTGGCCGCCCCGATGCAGGGAACCATCGTCAAAGTGGAAGTGGCTGAGGGTGACGCGGTGAACGAAGGCGACCTCATCGTCGTGCTCGAGGCAATGAAGATGGAGCAACCACTGACGGCGCATAAGTCGGGCACGGTCACCAGCCTCAGCGCAGACGTCGGAGCGACCGTCACGCCGGGGTCGGTCATCTGCGATTTGAAGGACTAGCCGCAGCACCTCTCAGACGCGGACATCGCACGGCTGCGTTAGCAACCTGCGTTCAAACGCACCTGCGGGCGCACCCCTGTGTCCTCGCACGCGCCCGCGCTACATGCCTACTGCGTCAAATGCGAGCGCAACCATTCGACGTAGTCCCCCGGGGCCCCGGCCGCGGACGCGGCGTCTGCAATCGCGAAGACATGTTCAGCCGACGGCAGGCCGCCCTCGTACGCGTCGAGCGCGTATAGATAGGCGAGGCTTTGACCGTCCAGCGTGTCCACCCGGACCCGCACCTTTCGCCAGAAGCCGATCTCGACGTCTTCCCACATATCCAAACGCTGCTCGTCGAGTTCGGTGACGTTGTAGACGGCGACGAAGACGGCCGATTCGGTGTCCTCGACCACCGTCGGAAGGGCGCCTCCGAACCCGAGTTCCTCACCCGCGAAGGTCAGCCGCCACCCCCGCAGCCAACCGGTGCCTTCCATCGGTGAGGCTGGCGCACGCTCGGCCATCCGAGAAGGGTCGAGGTTCACCCCGTAGGCGGCATAGAGGGCCATGGGCTCACAGTAGGCACCCAGGCGGCCGCTGAGAAGGTCCGCGAGAGAATGGGGGCGTGTCCCAGTCGTCTCGCGTGGTCATCATCGGCGATGGCCCGGGCGGATACGAAGGGGCGCTGGTCGCTCGTCAACTCGGCGCAGACGTCACGCTCGTCAGCGCCGGCCAGATCGGTGGCTCGGCCGTCCTGACCGATTGCGTCCCCAGCAAGACACTGATCGCAACGTCGGAGGCGATCGATCAAGCGGCCGCGTCGGGCTACCTCGGGGTTCGCATCGACGGTAGGCCCGCCGACCGGTCGGCGTTCAGCGTCGACCTCGCCACCGTCAATGAGCGAATCCTCGAACTCGCCCACGCGCAAAGTGCCGGCATTCGTCAACATCTCGAACAGGCAGGGGTCGAGATCGTCCACGGTCGGGGCACGTTGACGCCTGAGGCCACCATCGAGGTGACCAACGACAATGCATCGTGGGACGTCGCCGCGGACACGATTCTCTTCGCCACCGGAGCGCGCCCCCGCGTGCTTGCCGAAGCTACCCCCGACGGGGAACGCATCCTGTCGTGGGAACAGATCTACCAACTCGACGAACTCCCCGAGCACCTGATCGTGGTGGGCTCGGGAGTGACGGGGGCGGAGTTCGCCAGCGCCTTTCATGC
>ERZ891134.63-NODE-63-length-89992-cov-51.200996_pt1 | contig 89992 bp, 101 predicted proteins | sample MGYA00520888_ERZ891134 | MGnify/ENA primary metagenome ERZ891134 (study PRJEB32303, sample SAMEA104408692) | aquatic metagenome | biome: Brackish water; feature: Coastal; material: water | place: Baltic Sea | collected 2014-10-23 | depth 10 m ... | reverse complement strand
CATAACCATTTTCAGTAATACCTAGCGTATGTTCAAATTGTGCTGATAAAGATTTGTCTTTTGTAACTGCTGTCCAGCCATCTTTTAGCATCTTTACATCCCATTCACCGATATTTATCATAGGCTCAATTGTAAAAGTCATTCCAGGTCTAAGTTCCATCCCTGTATTTCTTCTTCCATAATGTAATATATTAGGGGGCTCATGAAAGGTAGTGCTTATTCCATGACCACAAAAATCTCTAACAACAGAGTAACCTTTTTTTTCAACAAAAGATTGTATTTCATATCCAATGTCACCTAATTTTAATCCTGGCTTTAATAAATTGATTGCTCTCATCATCGACTCGTATGTAGCATCAATTAAGTTATTAACTTTAACAGGAGTTTTTCCAACACAAAACATTCGACTTGTATCACCATAATGTTCATCAACTATAGCTGTTACATCAACATTTAAAGCATCACCTTCAACTAAAACTCTATCAGAAGGTATACCGTGACAAACAACATGATTTAAAGAAGTGCATAATGATTTTTTAAAACCTCTATAAAAAAGTGGAGCTGAGTAACCACCGTTGTCCCTAATAAATTCATATCCTAGTTTATCTACAAACTCTGTAGTTACACCTGGCTTAATATTATCTGTAAGCATATCAAGAGTTCTTGCTGCAAGATTTCCAGCAACTCTCATCTTTTCAAATTTTTCTAAATAATCAGGCATTAATAATTTTAATTTTTTTATCTATTTTAATTTCTTTTGAATTTATTTTACATTGATAAGCCAAAAAGTTAACTCCAGCTTTTTTTGCAAGTAAATAATTTTCATAATATTCTTTATCAATGTCTTTTGCTATTTTAAAATTATCCACACCCTCTATTTGGACTAAAAATAATAGATAGGATTTATAGCCCTTTTTAACCGCCTCTATAAGTGTTTTTAAATGCTTTGACCCTCTAGTGGTAACGGCATCTGGAAATTCTGCAGTTTTTTCTTCTCTGAATAAAGTAACATTTTTAACTTCTACAAATATTTTTTGTTTATTTTTTTCAACTAAAAAATCAAACCGTGTTTCTTTATCAAAAAATACCTCAGCTTTGATACTGTCATTGTTTGCAACTTCTTTAACTAGATTATTTGTTAAACCATGGAAGGCAATTTTATTTGCAAAATGAGTATTAACACCAACTAAATTTTTTTTAACCTTAACTATTTCAAGGGTATATTTTAATTTTCTTTTTGGGTCATCATTTTTAGATACATAAACCTCATTTCCTTCATCTAATAAGCCCTTCATAGATCCAGTATTAGGGCAATGCGCTGTAACAATTTCCTTGCCAATTTTAACGTCTGCAAAAAACCTCTTATAACGTTTGATCAGTTTGCCTTTTATTAAAGCTTTGGTAAATTCCATATTTAAATTGTATATTTAATAATGACCCAAAATACAAAATTTAATGCAGCAATACTTATTATCGGTAATGAGATCCTATCTGGAAGAACGCAAGACACTAATACCAGCACAATTGCACAATGGTTAAACTCAATTGGTGTAAAAGTTAACGAGGTTAGGGTTATTCCAGATATAGAAAATACAATTATTGAGACCGTTAATCATTTAAGAAAGGTTAATAATTATGTATTTACAACTGGTGGTATAGGACCAACTCATGATGATATTACTGCTCAGTCTATTTCTAAAGCATTTAATCTTGAGTATGAAATTCACAAAGAAGCTTTTAAAATATTAGAAGCTTACTACAAAGTGGGTGAATTTAATGAAGGTCGACAAAAAATGGTATGGATGCCACGTAATGCTAATTTAATATTAAATCCAACAAGTGGTGCTCCAGGATTTAATATAGAAAACGTTTTTTGCTTACCAGGAGTTCCTTCAATTTTAAAATCAATGTTGGGTGGATTAAAAAACAAGATAGTAGGGGGAGATCCAATATTAAGTCATACAATAAGTTTAAAAACTGTTGAAAGTGAAATTGCAAACTCTTTAACCAATGTTCAAGATAACAATAAAGATGTTGAAATTGGAAGTTACCCATTTTTTCATGCAGGAAAATTAGGCGTATCAATAGTAATAAGATCTGAAGACCAACTTAAAATTGATAAGTGTAGTTCTGAAGTATTAGAGTTTGTTAATCAAAAAAAAATAGAAGTAGTTGTTAGATAGTTTAATGCTTTATTTTGCTTACGGAAGTAATCTTAATCATTTTCAAATGAAAAGAAGATGCAAAGATAGTGTCTTTTTAAAAAAAATTAACTTAACTAATTTCAAACTAACCTTTAGAAGCAAATATAGAGCTGCTGATATAGAACCTAAAAAAAACTCAATTGTTCCTGGTGCTTTATTTGAAATATCTAAAAGTGATGAAAAAAAATTAGATGTTTATGAAGATTATCCAGTTCTATATAAAAAATATTATTTTACTTATTATGGTAAAAAAGTAATGACCTATACCATGACTAAAAAAACTTTATTTGCATATCCAACAGAACGATATTTAAATGTTGTAAAGAGAGGTTATAAAGATTGTAATTTAGATAATCGTATTCTTAAAAAAGCATTAAAAGCTTAATTAAAATATTGATATGATTTGTTAACAAAAAGAAGTTGAGTTATAAATAAAAACAGTTAAACAAATGAAAATAGTACATGCCCTCGTGGTGAAATTGGTAGACACAACGGACTTAAAATCCGTGCCTTTTTGGAGTGCCAGTTCGAGTCTGGCCGAGGGCACCACTAAATGAGAGATAAAGTATATTTAGTATTTGATAAAACCAAAGTCTCCCTTAAGATTAAATCAATTCTTATTAAAAAAGTTAACATTACATCTTTAAGAAAATCCAACATAATAATTGTTCTAGGAGGAGATGGTTTCATGCTTCAAACTTTAAAAAAATTACATATATATAAAAAACCTTTCTATGGAATTAATTCTGGAAACTATGGTTTTTTGATGAATAAGTTTTCTAATGAAAACTTTATTAAAAATTTGAATATCTCTAACAGTGTAAAGATTTATCCTCTACAAATGACTGTGACTAATAAAAAAAATCAAACAAAAAAATCAATAGCTATCAATGAGGTGTCAATATTAAGACAAAGTAAGCAGGCATCATCAATTTCGATTACTGCTAATAAGAAAAATATTATTAAAAATCTAATCTCTGATGGCGTGTTAGTTTCAACACCGGCAGGTAGTACAGCTTATAATTTATCAGCACATGGACCAATTCTAAATTTAGATTCAAGAAAACTAGCAGTAACTCCGATTAGTCCTTTTAGACCTAGAAGATGGAAGGGTACAATTATTAGTGATAAATCTAAAATTTTAATAAAAAATTTAGATACAAGTAAAAGACCTATTAGCGCTGTTGCAGATAATTTTGAGGTTAGAAATGCAAAGACAATTAAAATTCAAGCCAATAAAAAAATTAGCTTTGAATTATTATATGATAAAAATAACAGTCTTCACAAAAAAATAAAGATTGAACAAACACGTAAAGAAACTTCAAATAATTAAGTGATGGTGCCCCCGCACGGAGTCGAACCGCGGACCTATTGATTACAAATCAATTGCTCTACCAGCTGAGCTACAAGGGCATAACCGATTTCTATTAAGAAATCTTAGACTAATCAAGAATTTTTTTTCAAATAACTTAAATGATGAAACACAATCGCTGCACTATTTGAGATATTTAAGCTTTCTACATCCTTATTTATGTCAATCTTCACAAAAAAATCTGTGTACTTTCCAGTATGTTCTCTCATACCAAAACCTTCAGATCCAAACAAAAGAACATTTTTTCCTTCCCATTTGATATCTGTAAAGTCTTTTTCTCCTCTTGCATCAAACCCATAAACCCAAAAATTCTTTTCTCTTAAATTTTTAAGTGTTGAATTTATGTTTGATACTTCAAAAATATTAATATGCTCCATACATCCACTTGCGGCTTTATACATAAGCTTACTATCAGACGGGAATTGTCTTTCTTTAACTATTAATCCATCTATATGAAATGAAGAAGCACTTCTAATTAACGATCCAATATTTCTAGGATCTGTTACTTCATCAATGCAAACAAATGTTAATTTATTTTTTCCTTTTATAAATTCTTTTAAGTCGGGTTGATCGATATGCTCAACTTCTGCAATGTACCCACCGTGCATAATTTGATCTTTAGAGGTATACTTATCTAATTCTTTTTTTGATTTAAAATAAACTTTAACGTCTTCAAGGACATTTTTCTTTGGGTTTTTTCTATGAATATTTTTTTTACTTTCTTCTGTTAAAAAAACTTTTAAAACCTTTCTTTTTGGGTTTCTTAAAGCCTCAATTACAGCATGTTGACCAACGATTAAAAAAGATGATTTATTCATAAAATTATCTTTGTTTTATACGTATTTTCCTCCATTTTCACAGTAAATCTCGTGTTGCAATTGCATAATAAAAATATATAAAACGCATGTTGTTTGAAGCTTTATTGAGCAAGGGGACACTTCCCCAAAAAGGAGGGGTTCCAGAGCGGTCAAATGGGGCGGGCTGTAAACCCGTTGACTTCGGTCTTCGAAAGTTCGAATCTTTCCCCCTCCACCAATCAATAAAATTTTTTATAACAATGGAGTGTTATTCTTGATGTTGTGCGGGTGTAGTTCAATGGTAGAACGCTAGCCTTCCAAGCTGGATGTAAGAGTTCGATTCTCTTTACCCGCTCCAAGAAAAAAAGAAATTATTAATAAAACTAAAACTGAGGTAAAAACGTAATGTCAAAAGAAAAGTTCGTAAGAAATAAACCACACTGTAACATCGGTACAATTGGTCATGTCGACCATGGTAAGACAACATTAACAGCTGCTATCACAATTACATTAGCAGAACTTGGTGGAGGAAAAGCTGTTGCTTACGATCAGATTGATAAAGCCCCTGAAGAAAAAGAAAGAGGGATTACAATTTCAACTGCTCACGTTGAATATGAAACTGAAAAAAGACACTACGCACACGTTGATTGCCCAGGTCACGCTGACTATGTAAAAAACATGATTACAGGTGCAGCTCAAATGGATGGAGCTATCTTAGTAGTTAATGCTGCTGATGGTCCTATGCCTCAAACTAGAGAACACATTCTTTTAGGAAGACAAGTTGGTATTCCTTCAATTGTAGTTTACTTAAACAAAGTAGACCAAGTTGATGACAAAGACATGATTGAACTTGTAGAAGAAGAAATTAGAGAACTTTTAACTTCTTACAAATATCCAGGTGATAAAACTCCTATCGTTAAAGGATCTGCATTAGCTGCTGTTGAAGGCAGAGATGAAGAAATTGGAAAAAATTCTATTATAGAATTAATGAAAGCTGTTGATGAATTTATTCCTCAACCTACTAGAGATGTTGACAAACCTTTCTTGATGCCTGTTGAAGATGTTTTCTCAATTTCAGGAAGAGGAACTGTTGCAACTGGCAGAATTGAATCTGGTGTTATTAAAACAGGTGAAGAAGTTGAAATCGTAGGAGTTACTGCAACTAAAAAATCAGTTTGTACTGGTGTTGAAATGTTCAGAAAACTTTTAGATTCTGGTGAAGCAGGGGATAACGTTGGTATACTATTAAGAGGTGTTGAACGAGATGACATTCAAAGAGGACAAGTTCTTTGTAAACCTGGTTCAGTTACACCACACACTAAATTTGAAGCTCAGGCTTATGTACTTAAAAAAGATGAGGGTGGAAGACACACTCCTTTCTTTACTAAATACAGACCTCAATTTTACTTTAGAACAACTGATGTAACTGGAGAAGTTACATTACCAGCAGGAACTGAAATGGTTATGCCTGGTGATGACGCTAAATTCACTGTTACATTAATTACTCCAATTGCGATGAGCGAAAAATTAAACTTTGCTATTCGTGAAGGTGGTAGAACAGTTGGAGCTGGAGTAGTAACTAAAATTATAGAGTAAACTCTATAGGAGTGTAGCTCAATTGGTAGAGTGCCGGTCTCCAAAACCGGAGGTTGAGGGTTCGATTCCCTCCGCTCCTGCCAATAAGCTAAACAGTATATTATGAAAAACCCGATAAAATTTATCCAAGAAGTTAAACAAGAAGCCTTTAAAGTTTCTTGGCCTACCGGAAAAGAGACAATGCAAGGTGCATTAATGGTATTTGCTATGGCAGTTATTATGTCTCTTTTCTTTTTGCTTCTTGATCAAGTACTTAAATTTTTATTGGAAGCTTTACTAAAGGTAAGTATTTAATGAAAAATTGGTATATTGTTCAATCTCACTCAAATTTTGAGAATAAAGTTGCTGGATTAATTAAGGAAGAAGCTGAAAAAGCAAAAATTTCTGACAAAATTGAAGAAATTGTTGTTCCAACACACGATGTAACAGAAGTAAAAAGAGGAAAGAGAATTCAGAGAAAAAAGAAATACTTTCCTGGTTATGTTTTGATTAAAAGTGAAATGGATAATGACCTTTATCATTTAATTAAAAACTTAAAGCGTGTAAGTGGGTTTTTAGGTTCAAAGGGTATTCCCGTTCCTGTTTCTGATAAAGAAATAGAAAAGATTTTAGGACAAATAAAAGATGGTGTAGCTCAGCCAAAATCTGGTATAGAATACAGCATTGGTGAAAAAGTTCAGGTCGTTGACGGTCCTTTTGCATCATTCAGCGGTATGGTTGAAGATATAGATGAAGAGAAATCAAGACTTAAGGTTTCAGTTTCAATATTTGGAAGACCAACACCAGTTGATTTAGAATATAACCAAGTAGAGAAAGCAAGTTAATGGCAAAAGAAATTAGTGGATATATAAAATTACAAATTATGGGTGGCCAAGCCAATCCAGCACCGCCAGTTGGTCCTGCGTTAGGTCAACGTGGAATTAATATAATGGAATTTTGTAAAGCTTTTAACGATAAAACAAAAGCATTTGCTGGAAAACCAATTCCAGTAGTTATCACTGTATATAAAGATAAAAAATTTGATTTTGAAATTAAATCACCGCCAGCATCACATTTTATTAAAGAAGCTGCTAAACTTAAAGGTGGATCTAAAGAACCAGGCAGAAGTATTGCTGGATCAATTACAAAAAAACAAGCAGAAGAAATTGCAACCCAAAAGATGAAAGATCTTAATGCTCACGATCTTGAGCAAGCAGTAAAAATTATTGCAGGATCAGCAAGATCAATGGGGATAGAGGTTAAAGACTAATGCCATCAAAAAGATTTAAACAATTACCTGAAAAAACAAAAGATTTAACTGCTGATGTTATTGAAAATTTATTAGCGACTGTTAAAAAAAATTGTACTACAAAATTTGATGAATCAATTGACTTGAGCTTTCAAGTGAACAACAAACAAAAAAAAGGTGAAGTAAATATTAGAACTGTAGTTAACTTACCTGGCGGAACAGGTAAAAAAGTGAAAGTAGCTGTTGTTTGTGAGGATACAAAAGCCAAAGAAGCCAAAGATGCTGGTGCCGATATAGTTGGTAGTGACGAATTTATAGATAAAATTAAAGCAGGTGAACTTGATTTTGAAAAATTAATCTGTACACCAGGTATGATGGTTAAATTATCTAAGCTTGGAAAAGTTTTAGGTCCTAAAGGATTAATGCCTAACCCAAAATTAGGATCAGTTTCAGAGGACATTAAGCAAGCAGTAACAAATGCTAAATCAGGACAAGCAGAAATTAGAAACGATAAAGATGGAAATATTGGTGTAAGTATAGGTAAGAAATCTTTCCATGATGATCAATTACTTAAAAATTTTCATGCTATTTTAGATACTTTAGAAAAAGAAAAAGGAAACCTAACTTTAAAAGGTGACTTAATAAAAAATACTTTTATAACGTCAAGCATGGGTGTTTCGTATAAAGTTAAATTAGGAAAAGCTATATAGTTATGATGAACAAGGAACAAAAAAAGAATTATATTAGTGAAATGGAAACACAGTTTCAGAATAATGAAGCTGTAATGGTAACTCACTACCAAGGCCTTACAATGTCTCAACTTGATGAACTAAGAGGACAAATGAGAGAGCATGGCATTAAGTTCACTATAACAAAAAATAGAATTACTAAAATTGCACTAGAAAAAACTAAGTGTAAGGAGCTATCAAATTTATTTACAGGCGCTACTGCAGTTGCTTTTTCTAATGATGCGATAATATCAGCTAGAATTTTATCTAAATTTGCCAAAACAAACGAAAGTTTGAAACTTTTAGGTGGAATTATGGGTAATGAGGTATTAGACCAAGCTGCAGTTCAAAATGTAGCAAATTTACCAACACTTGATGAAGCAAGAGCTAACCTTGTGGGAATTTTGGCTACACCAGCATCAAAATTAGTAAGTATTTTACTTGCACGATCCGAAAAAATGAGTAGTTTGAGCCCAGAAAATTCTTAAAAAACAACCTAAAGAGTAAAAAAAAATATGCCTGATCTAAACAAAATTATTGAAGACTTATCAAGTTTAACTGTCGTTGAAGCAGCTGAACTTTCAAAACAGCTTGAAGAAAAGTGGGGTGTTACAGCTATGGCTGCAGCAGCACCAGCAGCAGCAGCAGGTGGAGCAGCTGAAGAAGCGAAAGATGATTTTACAATCATGTTAATTTCTGCAGGTGATAAAAAAATTAATGTTATTAAAGAAGTTAGAGCAGCAACATCTTTAGGTCTTAAAGAAGCAAAAGATTTAGTTGAGGGTGCACCAAAAGAAGTTAAGTCTGGTGTAAACAAAAAAGACGCTGAAGAGATCAAGGCTAAGTTGGAAGCAGCTGGCGCAAAAGTAGAACTTAAATAAATTAATTAGAAAGATTTCATAACTGGTTAATTTATTAATCAGTGATTAGTATTAAATGCAATTATCTTTTACTCAAAAGAAAAATGTAAGAAAAAGCTTTGGAAAGCTTTCAGAAACTTTATCTATTCCAAATTTAATTGAAGTTCAAAAAAATTCATACAAACAACTTACTGATTTTGACAGTGAAGCTGGAGATTTATCAAAAGGATTTGATAGAGTTTTTAAAAGTATTTTTCCGATAGAAGATCTAAATGATAAAGCAACATTAGAATATGTTTCTTATAGACTTGAAAAACCAAAATTTGATACTGAAGAATGTATTCAAAGAGGATTATCTTTTACGTCAGCATTAAAATGTACTTTGAGATTGGTTGTTTACGAAATTGACCAAGAAAACAATACTAAAGATATTTTATCTGCCAAAGAGCAGGAAGTTTATATGGGTGAAGTGCCTATGATGACTGATAGTGGAACTTTTATAACAAACGGTGTTCAAAGAGTTGTTGTAAACCAAATGCACAGAAGTCCGGGTGTTTTCTTTGATCATGATAAAGGTAAATCACATGCAAGTGGTAAATTATTATTTAATTGTAGAGTTATTCCTAACAGAGGATCTTGGTTAGATTTAGAATACGATGTTAAAGATTTTTTATATTTTAAGATTGATAGAAAGAAAAAAATATTTGCTTCAACTCTTTTGATGGCTTTAGGTTTAACTAAATCAGAAATAGCGGATGAGTTTTATGATAAAGACACTTATTCATTTGATGCAAAAACAGGTAAATGGAAAACAAAATTTAATCCTGAAAATTACAAAGCAAAAAATTTTTCTGAAGAAGTTACTGATGCTAAAACAGGAAATGTTGTAATTAAGCTTGGTGATAAAATTAATTTTTTAACTGCTAAAAAGTTAGCTTCAGATGGGCTTAAAGACATTCTTGTATCTCAAGAGTCTTTAATTGGAAAATATTTGCATAATGAAGTTAAAGTTAGTGATGATGAAGAAGAAGGTACTTTTGGAATAGGTACAGAGTTAAATGATACTATTATTAAGCAAATTTTAGAGGCTAATATTAGCTCAATTGAAATTTCTATTACTAATTCTATTAATAAAGGACCTTATTTATTAACAACAATTTTAAATGATAAAAATAATTCAAAAAATGATGCAATTACTGAAATTTACAAGGTTTTAAGACCAGGTGAACCACCAACAGTTGAGATTGCTACACAGATATTTAACAATCTGTTCTTTAGTTCAGATAGATATGACCTTTCTGATGTTGGTAGAGTTAAGATGAACTCGAGACTGAACCTTGAGTGTTCTGATAAAATTACAATTTTAAGAAATGACGACATAATTGCTATCGTTCATAAAATGTTAGATTTACGAGATGGTAAAGATGAAGTTGATGATATTGATCATTTGGGCAACAGAAGAGTAAGATCTGTTGGTGAACTTGTTGAAAACCAAGCGCGTATTGGTGTTTACAGAATGGAAAGAGCGATTAAAGAAAAAATGACAACTCTTGATATTGAATCAGCAATGCCACAAGATTTGATTAATGCAAAACCATTAACAGTTTCTCTTAAAGATTTTTTTGTAAGTTCACAACTTTCTCAATTTATGGATCAAACAAATCCATTATCAGAAATTACACACAAAAGAAGAGTTTCAGCTTTAGGACCAGGTGGGTTAACTAGAGAAAGAGCTGGGTTTGAAGTACGTGACGTTCATCCAACTCACTACGGAAGAATTTGTCCAATTGAAACACCTGAAGGACCGAATATTGGTTTGATTAATAGCTTATCTACTTATGCTAAGATTAATAAATATGGTTTCATTGAAAGTCCTTATAAAAAAGTTCTAAACGGTGTAGTTCAAGATAAAGTTGAATATCTTTCAGCGATGGAAGAAACAAAATATACAATTGCTCAAGCTAATGCAAAAATAGATAAATCTGGAAAAATTTTAGAAGAACTTGTTCCTTGTAGAGAAAATTTGAACTTCGTTTTGTCAAATCCAAGTAAAATTGATTATATTGATGTTTCACCTAAACAGTTAGTTTCTGTTGCAGCCTCTCTAATCCCTTTCTTAGAAAATGATGATGCGAACAGAGCTCTAATGGGATCTAACATGATGAGACAAGCGGTTCCTTTATTAAAACCAGAGTCTCCTTTAGTTGGTACTGGAATTGAAAGTGATGTTGCTCTTGATTCAGGTGTAACTATTGTTGCTAGTCGTGATGGTACAGTTGATAAAATTGATGGAAAAAGAATTGTAATCAAAGCAACTGAAGAAACAGATTTCACTAAATCAGGTGTGGATATTTATAACCTGCAAAAATTTAAAAGATCAAACCAAAATACATGTATTAACCAAAAACCACTTGTTAGAGTAGGTGATAAAGTTAAATCAGGAGATATTATTGCTGACGGACCATCTACTAAACTAGGTGAGCTAGCACTTGGAAAAAATGTGACAGTAGCATTTATGCCTTGGCAAGGTTACAATTTTGAAGACTCTATTTTAATTTCAGAAAGATGTGTCACGGATGATGTATTTACATCAGTTCATATTGTTGAATATGAAGTTATGGCTAGAGATACAAAATTGGGTGAAGAAGAAATCACTAGAGATATTCCAAATGTAAATGAAGAAGCCCTAAAAAACCTTGATGAATCTGGAATTGTTTATATTGGCGCTGAAGTAAAAGCTGGGGATATATTAGTTGGTAAAGTTACACCTAAAGGAGATTCAGCATCTGGACCTGAGGAAAAATTATTAAGATCTATTTTTGGTGAAAAAGCAATCGATGTAACTGACACATCATTAAAAATGTCTAGAGGAAGCAGTGGAACGGTTGTTGATGTTAGAGTATTTAATAGACATGGTATAGAAAAAGATGAAAGATCTATTACAATTGAAAGAGCAGAAATTGATACTGTTCAACAAGACAAAATTGTAGAGGAAGAAATTCTAGAAAGAAGCATAAAACAAAGAGCTAATCAAATTTTATCAGGAGCTTCTTTAACTAAAAAAATAAAAGATTTAGACGAAGGTACCAAACTTGATCTTGAGACAATTAATAAAATTAATATTAACGATGTATTCAAAATAACAGTAGGCAATGTTAATGATGAAGCGAGTATTGCTCAATTAAAAGATCAATACAATCAAGCAAAACAAGATATTCAAGAAAGATTTGAAGATAAGGTTTTAAAAATTAGAAGTGGCGATGATTTATTACCAAGTGTTATGAAAATGGTAAAAGTTTTCGTTGCGATTAAAAGAAGATTAAGACCAGGTGATAAAATGTCAGGTAGACACGGAAACAAGGGTGTAGTCAGTAAAATTGTCCCTGTTGAAGATATGCCTTATAGAGAAGATGGCAGACCTGTTGACATTGTATTAAATCCACTTGGAGTTCCAAGTCGTATGAACGTAGGTCAAATCTTAGAAACTCACCTTGGTTGGGCTTGTAAAGAATTTGGTGAAGAAGTTAAAAGATTAGTTAATGAAAATAATAAAAAATTTGAAAAAACTGAAAAAATTTCATCATTCCTAAAATCTGTTTATGGTAAAGAAGTGTTTGATGGGGGAATTGACAAATTAAACAAAACTGAATTTTCAGATTTATGTGAAAACTTACAAAATGGTATAGCTATTTCAACTCCAGTATTTGATGGAGCTAAAGAAAAAGATGTTTCTGAAATGCTTGAGTTAGCAAAATTACCTACTTCAGGTCAAACTAATTTATGGGATGGTAGAACAGGTGAAATGTTTGATAGACCTGTAACCGTTGGTATTATTTATATGCTTAAACTGCATCACTTGGTTGAGGATAAAATTCACGCAAGATCTACTGGTCCTTATAGTCTTGTTACACAGCAGCCATTGGGTGGTAAAGCACAACTTGGTGGACAAAGATTTGGTGAAATGGAAGTGTGGGCTCTTGAAGCGTATGGAGCTTCGTACACATTACAAGAAATTTTAACAGTTAAGTCAGATGACGTTGCTGGAAGAGTTAAAGTTTACGAAACGATTGTTAAAGGTGAAGAGAATTTTGAGTCAGGTATTCCAGAGTCATTCAACGTTCTAGTTAAAGAAATTAAATCATTAGCACTAAACATAGAGTTAAATTAAATATGAAAAAAGAATTAACAGATTTATTTAAAAATAGTGAAGTTTCTGAAGCACAAAATTTTAATAGCATTAAAATTACTTTAGCTAGCCCTGAAAAAATTAAATCTTGGACATATGGTGAAATTAAAAAACCTGAAACTATTAACTATAGAACTTTTAGACCAGAAAAAGATGGTTTGTTTTGTGCTAGAATTTTTGGACCTATAAAAGATTACGAATGTTTGTGCGGTAAGTACAAGCGTATGAAGTTTAGAGGAATTATTTGTGAAAAATGCGGAGTTGAAGTAACAAAATCTAATGTAAGAAGAGAGAGAATGGGTCACATAAACCTTGCTACTCCTGTTGCACACATTTGGTTTTTAAAATCTTTACCTAGTAGAATTTCATTAGCTGTTGATATGAAGTTAAAAGAAGTTGAAAGAGTTCTTTATTTCGAAAACTTCATAGTTATTGAGCCTGGTTTAACTGGTCTTCAAAAAAATCAATTACTTAACGAAGAAGAATTAGCAAAATACCAAGATGAGTTTGGTGAAGAATCATTTGAAGCTGGTATTGGAGCAGAAGCAATTTTATCTATTCTTAAATCAATGGATCTTGAGCTTGAAAGAAAGCTTTTAATTAATACAATTAAAGAAACAAAATCAAAAGTTAATGAAGAAAGATCAATTAAAAGACTTAAATTGATCGAGTCATTTATTGAAACTGGTCAAAAGCCAGAATGGATGATTTTAACTGTAATACCAGTTATACCACCTGAATTAAGACCTTTAGTTCCATTAGATGGTGGACGATTTGCTACATCAGATCTTAATGATCTTTATAGAAGAGTTATAAACAGAAATAATCGTCTTAAGAGATTAATGGATTTAAAGGCTCCAGATATCATTGTTAGAAATGAGAAAAGAATGCTTCAAGAATCTGTTGATGCATTATTTGATAATGGTCGTAGAGGAAGAGTAATTACTGGAACTGGTAAACGTCCACTTAAATCTTTAGCGGAGATGCTTAAAGGTAAACAAGGTAGATTTAGACAAAACTTACTAGGAAAAAGAGTAGATTATTCAGGAAGATCTGTAATCGTTGTAGGGCCAGACCTTAAATTGCATGAATGTGGTTTACCTAAGAAGATGGCTTTAGAATTATTCAAACCATTCTTATATGCTAGATTAAATAAACTAGGATTAGCTTCTACAATCAAACAAGCAAAAAAATTGGTAGAAAAAGAAACTAATGCTGTTTGGGATGCATTAGAACTTATTGTAAGAGAACACCCAGTTTTATTAAACCGTGCACCAACGCTTCACAGACTTGGGGTTCAAGCTTTTGAACCTAAGTTAATTGAAGGAGATGCAATTGAACTTCATCCTTTATGTTGTGCAGCCTTTAATGCTGACTTTGATGGTGACCAAATGGCTGTTCACGTTCCTCTAAGTTTAGAAGCTCAACTAGAAGCAAGAATTTTAATGTTATCAACAAATAACATTTTAAGTCCATCAAACGGTAAACCTATAATAGTACCGAGTCAGGATATGATCTTAGGTCTTTACTATTTATCTCAAGCGCCTTTTCAAACTGAAAAGCCAGATGGTTACTTCATAAATAATGATGAAATTGAACATGCACTATCTACAGGTCAAATAAAAGTTCACTCTACTATTGTTTCTAGATTTGAAACATTAGATGAGAAGGGAAACAAAAGAGTTGAAAAACACACAACGACAGCTGGAAGATTCTTATTAGCTAATTTACTTCCAAAACATAAAGATATTACTTTTTCAATGATTGATAGATTGCTTCCTAAAAAAACTGTTTCAGAAATTATCGATAGTGTATTTAGATTTTGTGGTCAGAAGACTACAGTTATATTTTGCGATCATTTAAAAGATTTAGGTTTCAAACATGCATTTAAAGCTGGTATTTCTTTTGGTAAAGATGATTTGGTTATTCCTGCAAATAAAGGACAACTAATTGAAGATACTAAAAAATTAATTGCAGATTATGAAAATCAATATTCAGAAGGTTTAATTACTAGAGGTGAAAAATATAACAAAGTTGTTGATGCTTGGTCAAAATGTACAGATAAAGTTGCTGGTGAAATGATGAGAGGTATTTCGGCTACGGAAAGTACTCCTGATGGCATGAAGATTAACTCAGTATTTATGATGGCAGATAGTGGAGCTAGAGGTTCAGCTGCGCAAATGAAACAGTTGGCTGGTATGAGAGGTCTTATTGCAAAACCATCTGGAGAAATTATCGAAACACCAATTATTTCTAATTTCAAAGAAGGTTTAACTGCCCTAGAATATTTTAACTCAACACACGGAGCCAGAAAAGGTTTAGCTGATACAGCCCTGAAAACTGCAAGCTCGGGTTATTTAACAAGAAGACTTTGTGACGTAGCTCAAGATCTTACTATATCTAAAATTAAGTGTGATAATCCAGGGTTTATTGAATTAGCAGAAATTTTGGAAGGTGGAAATGTTGTTGTTAGTTTATCAGAAAGAGCACTTGGTAGAGTTACAGCTTTCGATGTAAAAAATCCAATTACAGGTGAAGTAGTTATTAAAAAAGAAACAATGATTGATGAAGCTGGTTGCGATAAAATTGATGCAGCTGGTGTTAAATTTATCAAAGCTTATTCAGTTATGACTTGTAGCTCTAAACTTGGTGTTTGTGCTACTTGTTATGGAAGAGATTTATCTAGAGGAAAAATGGTTCATGTTGGTGAAGCAATTGGTATGATTTCAGCACAATCGATTGGTGAACCAGGTACTCAATTAACAATGAGAACCTTCCACGTTGGTGGTACTGCTTCTGTTAAGCAAGAATCTCAGATTGTAACGAAAACAGCTGGAACTTTAAAAATTATAAATTCTAACTTATTAGAAGATTCTAAGAAAAATTTAATTGTAATGGGAAGAAACACTCAATTATCAATTGAAGATAATAATGGAGTTCAAGTTGCTGTTTACAAAGTTGCTTATGGATCGAAATTATTTTTCCAGAATGGTGATAAAGTTAAAGCAAATGAAAAAATTTGTGAATGGGATCCTTATACAACTCCAGTTATCGCAGAGAAAAGTGGTATAGCTGGTTATGTAGATTTAATTGATGGTGTTTCAATTCAAGAAACAACTGATGATGCAACAGGAATTTCATCTAAATCAGTTATTGATTGGAGAGCTCAATCTAAAAATACTGATTTAAAACCAAGAATTACTTTAAGAGATGATAAAGGTAATGTTATTAAAAAAGCTGACGATAATGAAGCCAGATATTATTTAGTTCCAGATTCAATTCTTTCAGTGAAAGATGGTCAAAAAATATTTGCTGGTGACATAATAGCTAGACTTCCAAAGGAAACTACTAAAACAAAAGATATTACTGGAGGATTACCTCGTGTTGCAGAATTATTTGAAGCTAGAAAAGCAAAAGATAGTGCAATAATTGCAGAAAATGATGGCCAAGTTTTATTTGGTAAAGAAGTTAGAGGAAAACAAAGAATTTCCATTCAACCAGATAATGGTGAACCTTCAAACTATCTAATTCCAAAAGGTAAACATATTAATTTTAACCAAGGTGAAAAAATAAAAAAAGGTGAGTATCTTTTAGATGGACAACCGTTGCCACATGATATTTTAAGAATACTTGGTATAAAAGATTTAACAGAATACTTTGTTAACCAAGTACAAGAAGTTTATAGGTTACAAGGTGTAATTATTAACGACAAACATATCGAAACGATATTAAGACAAATGCTTAAAAAAGTTGAAATCAAAGAGTCTGGCGACTCGTCTTACTTACCTGGTGAAATGATTGACAGAATTAAGTTTGATAATACAAATGAAAAACTAGTTGCTGAAGGAAAGAATCCAGCATCTGGTGAAAGAGTTTTAATGGGTATTACTAAAGCTTCACTTCAAACTGAGTCATTTATTTCTGCTGCTTCATTCCAAGAAACTACTAGAGTTTTAACTGATGCTGCGATTAAAGGTAAAGTTGACCCATTAAATGGCTTAAAAGAGAACGTTATTGTAGGTAGATTAGTTCCAGCTGGAACAGGTCACATTAAGAACAAATGGAATAAGAATGCCATTGATGCCGATAATAAATTCTTAGCTGAGCAAGAGAAAATTGAGCCTTTAGAGACTACAGAAACTCCAGCAAATTAATAAAAAAAACACGTTTAACTTGTAGTTTTAGTTTGACAATCAGAGATTTAATAGTATTTTGACGCTGTTTTTGGTTGGAATGTAGTACCTACTTTACGGAACTAAACGCTGCCACAAAATAACCTGTCAGTTATTTTCACTCAAAAATATATTAATTAATTAAAAAAATTTATGCCAACTATTAACCAGTTGTTAAGAAAAAAAAGAATTAAACCTGTTGCTAGGAATAAAGTTCCTGCACTTCAGAAACAACCTTTGAAGAGAGGCGTTTGTGTAAAAGTTTACACAACAACTCCTAAAAAACCCAACTCAGCATTAAGAAAAGTTGCTAGAGTTAGACTATCTAATGGTTTTGAAGTTACAGCTTATATTGGTGGTGAAGGTCATAATTTACAAGAACACTCAGTTGTTTTAATTAGGGGCGGTCGTGTAAAAGATTTACCTGGTGTTCGTTATCATATCCTTAGAGGAAACCTAGACACACAAGGTGTTGCAAATAGAAAGAAACGTAGATCTTTGTATGGAACTAAAAAAGGTAAATAATTATGTCTAGAAAAAAAACACAACCCAAAAAAGTTGTTACTCCAGACCCAATATTTAATTCTACAATAATCCCTAAATTAATTAACTCAATAATGTACGATGGCAAAAAAGTAGTTGCTGAAAAAATTGTCTATGAAGCTATAGAAAAAATAAAATCAAAAACAAAAGAAGAGCCCATTAATGTTTTTAATGAAGCAATAAATAACATCAAACCTACTGTAGAAGTTAGATCACGTAGAGTAGGTGGCGCAACTTATCAAGTTCCTGTTGAAGTTAAAACTAAACGTGCACAAGCACTAGCAATTAGATGGTTAGTTGATGCTTCTAGAAAAAGAAAAGACAAACATATGTCAGATAAAATTTTTAACGAACTGTATGATGCTTATGAAAAAAAAGGTTCTGCAGTTAAAAAAAGAGAAGATGTACATAAAATGGCAGAATCAAATAAAGCTTTTGCTCATTTTAGGTGGTAATAAATTATGGCTAGAACACATACATTAAATAAATATAGAAATATTGGTATCATGGCTCATATTGATGCTGGTAAAACTACTACCACCGAAAGAATTTTATATTACACAGGAAAAAGTCATAAAATTGGTGAAGTACATGATGGTGCTGCAACAATGGATTGGATGGAACAAGAACAAGAAAGAGGTATTACGATTACATCAGCAGCAACAACTTGCTTCTGGAATGATCATAGAATTAATATCATCGACACGCCTGGACACGTTGACTTTACGATTGAAGTAGAAAGATCATTAAAAGTTTTAGATGGTGCTGTTTGTGTTTTTGATGGTGTTGCCGGTGTAGAACCTCAATCTGAAACAGTATGGAGACAGGCTGATAAATATAAAGTTCCAAGAATTTGTTTTGTAAACAAGTTAGATAGAACGGGTGCTGATTTTTATAGATGTGTTGAAATGATTAAGGATAGATTAGGCTGTAAACCTCTACCAATTCAAATCCCTATTGGTATTGAAGCAGATTTATCTGGCGTTGTTGACTTAGTTAAAATGAAAGCTCAAGTTTGGAAAAATGAAGCTTTAGGAGCTGAATGGGAATACAAAGAAATTCCTGATGATTTAAAAGAAATTTCACAAAAATACAGAACTGAATTAGTTGAAATGGCTGTAGAGCAAGATGAAAAACTAATGGAAGCTTACCTAAATGGGGAAGAAATCAAAGAAGAAGATTTAGTAAAATGCATAAGAAAAGGAACATTAAATTTTAGTTTTGTTCCAATAACTACTGGTTCAGCTTTTAAAAACAAAGGTGTTCAACCTTTACTTGACGCTGTAATTAACTACTTACCAAGCCCGATCGATATTGGGTCTATTAATGGAACTAAACCTGGTAGTGAAGATGTTGTTGAAATGAAATTTGATGATGGCACAGGGTTTTCTGCATTAGCATTTAAAGTTGCTAATGACCCATTTGTTGGTTCATTAACTTTTATTAGAATTTACTCGGGAACGATTAGAACTGGAACTGCTGTTTATAATACTTCAAAAGATAAAGAAGAAAGAGTTGGTAGAATGCTTTTAATGCATGCGAACTCAAGAGAGGATATCAAAGAAGCAAATACGGGTGACATTGTTGCTTTAGCTGGTTTAAAATATACGATAACAGGACATACTCTTTGTGATGAAGCTAATCCTGTTTTATTAGAACCAATGGAGTTCCCAGAACCTGTAATCGAAATTGCTGTTGAACCTAAAACAAAAGCTGACCAAGAAAAAATGGGTGAAGCATTAGGAAGATTGGCTAAAGAAGACCCATCATTCAGAGTAACGTCAGATGAAGAATCTGGTCAAACTATTATTAAAGGAATGGGTGAATTACACCTTGATATTATTGTCGATAGAATGAAAAGAGAATTTAATGTAGAGGCAAATGTTGGTGCTCCTCAAGTTGCTTATAGAGAAACATTACAAAACGCCTCAGAATTTGAATATACTCATAAAAAACAAAGTGGTGGTGCTGGTCAGTTTGCAAAAGTTAAACTTTTGGTTGAACCACAAGAGCCTGGTTCAGGTAGATCTGTCGAAAGCAAAATTAAAGGTGGTGCAATTCCAAAAGAATTTATTCCTGGTGTTGAAAAAGGAATTGAAACAATTTCAGATGGCGGAATTTTAGCAGGATTTCCAATGATTGATTATAAAGTTACAATTTTAGATGGATTACATCATGATGTTGACTCAAGTGTTCTTGCATTTGAATTAGCAGGTAGAGCTTGCTTTAAAGAAGCTTGTACTAGAGGAACTTTGAAATTATTAGAACCAGTTATGAGAGTTGAAGTTGTTACACCAGAAGATTATATGGGTGATGTTATTGGTGACCTGAATAGTAGAAGAGGCCAAATCAGTACTCAAGAAAATAGAGGAAATGCAACAGTGATTACAGCTATGGTTCCTTTAGCTAATATGTTTGGATATATAAATAGCTTAAGATCAATGTCTCAAGGTAGAGCTCAGTATTCAATGTTTTTTGATCATTACTCTAAAGTCCCACAAAACGTGCAGGATGAAGTAACTAAGAAAATTGCAGGCTAACTATTATGGAAAAACAAAACATAAGAATAAAATTAAGAGCTTACGACAATAAGATTTTAGATGCTTCTACAGAAGAGATTGTTAATACTGTTAAAAGAACAGGTGCTACCATCAAGGGACCAATTCCTTTGCCAACTAGAATTGAAAAATACACAGTTCTTAAAGGACCACATATAGATAAAAAAAGTAGAGAGCAATTTGAAACAAGAACACACAAAAGATTAATAGATATTATAGAGCCAACACCTCAAACTGTTGAAGCTTTAATGAAACTTGATTTAGCATCAGGTGTTGATGTGGAGATTAAAATTTAATTATGACTGAAATTGCATTAATTGGAAAAAAAATTGGTATGACTAGAGAGTTCTATAAAACAGGACGTTTAGTTCCTGTGACTGTTATTAAGATGGAAAAGGCTAGAGTGATCCAAGTTATTGATGAAGAAAAACGTGGATATAAAGCTGTGCAACTAGGGTTTGGTAAAATTAAAGCATCTAAACTTACAAAAGCAATGAAAGGCTTTTATGCAAAGAAAAATACAGAAGCTAAGAAAAAATTAAAAGAATTTAGAGTTAAAGATACAGAGTTATACAAAGAAGGTAACGAATTTGGTCTTGAAATATTTAATGAAGTTAAGTTTGTTGATACAACTTCAAAAACTATTGGTAAAGGTTTTGCAGGTGCCATGAAGAGACACAATTTTGGTGGATTAAGAGCTACACACGGTGTTTCTGTATCACATAGATCTCATGGATCAACTGGACAAAGACAAGATCCTGGTAAAGTTTTTAAAGGTAAAAAAATGGCTGGTCATATGGGTGATAGAGTTAGAACTATGCAAAATTTAGAGATTATTAAGACAGATATTGAAAATGAATTGTTATATTTAAAAGGATCAATTCCTGGTTCAAAAAATACTGAAATCTTAGTTAAAAAGTCAGTAAAAGTTATAAACAAAATGACTATTAATGAAAAAATTGCTGCCGCTGAAGAAGCTAAAAAAACACCAGATAAAAAGAAAAAATAATGAAAATTGATAAATTAAACTTAGACGGTAAAAAAGATTCAATTGAAGTTTTAGATAAAATTTTCTCTGCTAAAATTAATAAAAGATTGGTTGATAACGTATTATATAAAACTAATGCTAATTACAAAGGTAGACACGCAAAAACTAAACAACAAAATGAGATTGCTGGATCTACATCAAAAATTTATGCTCAAAAAGGTACTGGTGGAGCTAGACACGCAAGTAGAAAAGCACCTATTTTCGTTGGTGGTGGTGTTGCACATGGACCTAAAGGTGAACTGGCATACAAAAAAAGAAAATTAAATAAAAGTGAAAAAAAACTAAGTATAGCTTCACTAATTACTGAGAAGAATAAACTTAATAATTTGATAATTTTTAGTGATTTTGGAAATGAGATTAAAAAAACTAAAGAAATGCATTCAATTATTAAAAAATTTGAAATTACAAATTCATTAATCATTTTAGATAAATCATCTAAAGAGAAAATTGAAAAGTCAGTTAGAAATATTCCAAATGTTAAAGTTACGGATATTAATCATTTCAGTGCATTTGATATTATAAAGTTTAAAAAAGTAGTTTTTACAGAAAGTTCAATTAAAGAACTAGAAAAGAGATATTCTTAAAATGGATAAAATACATTTATACGATAAAATTCTATCACCAATGGTTACTGAGAAAACAACTAACTTGTCAGAACAAAATAAAATTGTTTTTAAAGTACCCAGAGCTGCCAACAAAACTAATTTGAAGAAAAATATTGAAAAGATTTTTAAAGTTAATGTTACAAAAATAAATATTATCAATAAACAAAATCGAACCAAAGTAACTAGAGGTAAAAAAGTTAATGTTCAAGGTTACAAAAAAGCAATAATAACACTTAAAAAGGGTCAAAGTATTGATCTAACATCTGGAATTTAAAAATGGCATTAAAAACATTCAAACCCTATACAAAATCAACAAGAGGAACAATCTTAGTTGATAGAGCTGGTCTTTGGAAAGGCAAGCCATTTAAGGCCTTAGTTGAGCCAAAAAATTCAATGCGTGGAAGAAATAATAATGGACACATAACTTCTCGTAATATGTCAGGCGGTGGGCACAAGAAAATGTATAGGTTGGTTGATTTCTACAGAAAGAAAATCGACATGCCAGGCACTGTCGAAAGAATTGAATATGATCCAAATAGATCTTGCTACATCATGTTAGTTAAGTTTGATGATGGACAACATTTTTACTATTTAGCTCCTCAAAAAATTAAAGTAGGTGATAAAGTTGAAAATGGATCGGAAAAAGAAATTAAAGTTGGAAACTGTATGCCACTTAGAGATATTCCTGTTGGTATCAATATCCATAATGTAGAGCTAAAACCTGGTGCTGGTGGAAAAATAGCTAGATCTGCAGGTACATCAGTTACTATCAGTGGATTAGATGGAAATTACTCATTAATTAAAATGACCTCTGGAGAAGTTAGAAAAATTGACTCAAGATGCATGGCAACAATTGGCGTGCTTTCAAACCCAGATCAAAAAAACATTAAGATTGGTAAAGCTGGAAGATCAAGATGGCTTGGTAGAAGACCTCATACTAGAGGAGTTGTGATGAATCCTGTTGATCACCCACATGGAGGTGGTGAAGGTAAAACTGCAGGTGGAAGACATCCGGTATCTCCAACAGGTCAATCTGCAAAAGGATTAAAAACTAGAGACAATAAGAGTACAGATAAATTTATAGTTAGAAGAAGAAACAACAGGAAGGATTCTAAAAAATAATGGCTAGATCAGTATGGAAAGGACCTTTTGTTGAAGAGAGCTTGATTAAAAAAGTTGAAAAACAAAAATTAGATCCAAAAAAAATGCCTATTAAAACGTGGTCAAGAAAATCAACAATTATTCCTGAGTTTATAGGAGTTAGTTTTTTGATTTATAATGGAAAAAAATTCATTCCAGTTACTATATCTGAAGATATGGTGGGTCATAAATTAGGTGAATTTTCTCCAACTAGAACATTTTTCGGACATACACCAGCTGAAAAAAAAGGAAAACCAGCTGAGAAGAAAAAATAATTATGAATAAAAAAAAGAAAATTAACAGAACTAAAGTAGATACAGTTAGATCTGTAAATAATAATATTAGATCTAGTGTTAGAAAACTTAACCCAATACTTAAAGCAATTGTTGGAAAAAAAGTTGATGTAGCTATTAGAGAGCTTCAATTTTCTGCAAAAAGAATTACTAGAGAAATAAGAAAAACAGTTTCATCAGCTGTTGCTAACGCTGAAAATAACAATCAATACGACATAGATAAACTAATTGTTAAAGAAGCATACTGTGGGAAAAAAGTTGTTATGAAAAGATTTAGACCAAGAGCAAAAGGTAGAGCTGCACCAATTTTAAAACCTTATTCAACTATTACAATTATATTATCAGAAGCAAAACAAATGGAGAGTCATGGGTCAAAAAGTTAATCCTGTTGGTTTCAGACTAGGTGTAAACAGAGGTTGGGATTCTGTCTGGTATGCAAAAAAGAAAGATTTTGGAAATTATCTTATCGAAGATTTTAAGATCAGAGCATATATCAAGAAAAATGTTGTTAATTCTGGTGTATCTAAAGTTATGATAGAGAGAACCTCTAATAAATGTTTTGTTACTATTTACACATCAAGACCGGGATTTGTAATTGGAAAGAAAGGTAGCGATATTGATAAAATAAAAAACAATTTATCTAAATTTACCAACAATGAAGTAACGCTTAATATTAAAGAAGTTAAAAAACCGGAAACAAATGCTTATTTAGTTGCTGAAAATATAGCACAACAATTAGTTAAAAGAATATCATATAGAAGAGCCATGAAGAGAGCTATGCAATCATGTTTAAGACTTGGTGCAAAAGGCATTAAAGTTTCTATTAGTGGTAGACTAGGTGGAAATGAAATAGCTAGAACTGAATGGTTAAGAGAAGGAAGTATACCATCACATACTTTAAGAGCAGATATTGACTATGCAGAAGCTGAAGCATTAACAACATTTGGTATTATTGGAATAAAAATTTGGATTTATAAAGGTGAAGTATTCGCTAAAGAATTTAGCCAAGAAACTAACAAGATAGTTCCAAAAGAGGTTAAAGAATAATTATGTTACAGCCAGTTAGAACAAAATACAGAAAAGCACATAAAGGAAGAATTCATGGAACAGCTACACGTGCTAGCAAGATTAACTATGGATCTTTTGCATTAAAAGCTATGGCGCCAGAGAGAATTATAGGAAAACAAATAGAAGCTGCTAGAGTTGCTTTAACAAGACACATGAAAAGACAGGGACGTGTTTGGACAAGAATCTTTCCAAATATACCTGTTTCAAAAAAACCTGTTGAAGTACGTATGGGTAAAGGTAAAGGAGCTCCTGAATATTGGGCTTGTAGAGTGAAGCCAGGTAGAATTTTATTTGAAATTGATGGTGTTTCAGAAACAATAGCAAAAGAAGCACTTTATAAGGCTTCAGCTAAACTACCTATAAAAACAAAATTTATTAAGAGATTTGCATAATATGAAAAAACAAGAAATTAAAAAATTATCTAAGGACGAAGTTATCAAAAATATTGATAAATTAAAAAAAGATTTATTTAACTTTAGATTTCAAAAAATTAATTCACAAGTTACAGATCCATCTAAAATTGGACAAACTAAAAAAACTATAGCTAGATTAAAAACTACACTAAAAGGAAAATTAAATGCCTAAAAAAATATTAACAGGAGTAGTAACAAGCGATAAACCAAACAAAACTATAACTGTATCTGTTGAAAGAAAATATTCACACCCAGTATTAAAAAAAGTAGTTAAAGTTAGAAAAAAATATAACGCACACGATGAAAATAATAAATTTAAAACTGGAGACACAGTGTCAATTATCGAGTGTAAGCCTTTTTCTAAGAATAAAAAATTTCAAGTAATGGATGGATCTAAATGATACAAGTACAAACTGAATTATTAGTAGCTGATAACACTGGTGCAAAAAGAATAGAATGCATTAAAGTTTTAGGTGGCTCTAAACGTAGATACGCAAGTATTGGTGATACTATCGTTATCGCAGTTAAAGAGGCATTACCTAAAGGAAAAGTTAAAAAAGGTTCTGTTCATAAAGCTGTTGTAGTTAGAGTTAAAAAGGGAATTCATAGGGAAGATGGATCTAAAGTTAGATTTGATAATAATGCAGCTGTTTTAGTTGATGATAAAGGTGAACCAGTGGGGACTAGGATTTTTGGTCCAGTAACAAGAGAATTAAGAAGTAGAGGTCAAATGAAAATAATTTCATTGGCTCCAGAGGTTTTATAAATGATTAAAAAAGGATTAAAAGTTAGAGTTTTAACAGGAAGAGATAAAAAAAAAGAGGGTGAGGTTATTGAAATCGATAGACCTAATAACAGAGCAAAAGTTCAAGGAATTAATATTGTGAAAAAACATGTTAAAACTACAAAAGAAAAAAAAGGTGGAATAGTCTCTAAAGAGAGCTTCATCCACATTTCAAACCTTAAACTTATTGACGAAAAAGCTAAAACAAAAAAAACTGAGGCTAAGAAATAATGATACCTAGATTAAAAGAACTTTATTACAAAGAAATCCAACCACAGCTTAAAGAAACCCTTGGATATAAAAATACCTATATGGGGCCAAAAGTTGAAAAAGTTGTTATTAACATGGGTCTTGGTCTTGATGGTGCTGATGCAAAAATTATGAAATCTACTGAAGAAGATTTAGGGAAAATTACAGGTCAAAAACCAACTGTGACTAAATTTAAAAAATCAGTAGCAAACTTTAAAACGAGAAAAGGTACAAACGCTGGTTTAAAAGTTACTTTAAGAGGTAACAAAATGTATGAATTTTTAGATAGACTTGTAAATATTGCTTTACCAAGAATTAAAGACTTTAGAGGCTTATCACCCAAAGGATTTGATAAGTTTGGTAATTATACGTTTGGCATTAAAGAACATATAATTTTTCCAGAAGTTAATTTTGATAGAATTGATAAGATTAGAGGTCTTGATGTTGTAGTTGTGATCTCTGCTTTAAATAAAGATCATAGTTTTGCTCTTTTAGAAAAACTAAATTTTCCATTTATTAAAAAAGGAGACAATTAAGAATGGCTAAAGTAAGCGCAGTAAATAAAAACAATAAAAGAATTAAACTTTCAGATAGGCTTTTCAAAAAAAGACAAGCATTAAAGAAAATTGTAATGGATAAAAAAATATCATTAGAAGAAAGATTTAAAGCACAGCAAAAGCTTTCAAATTTACCTCGTAATTCTGCAAAAAACAGAGTTATGAATAGATGCCAAATTACTGGAAGACCACACGGTGTTTACAGAAAATTAAAAATATCAAGAATAGCCTTAAGAGACTTGGGACTGCATGGATTAATTCCTGGCATGACTAAGTCGAGTTGGTAGAAAGGATAATATGAGTTTAAGTGACCCAATAGGGGATATGATCGCAAGAATAAAAAATGCACAAGTGAGAAATCACAAGAAAGTAGCATTACCTTCTTCTAACTTTAAAGTTAAGATTGCAGATATTCTTAAAAGTGAAGGATTTATAAAAGACTATAAAATTGAAACTGAAAATAATAAACCCACATTGTCAGTTGACTTAAAATATTATTCTGGAAATCCAGTAATTAGTACTTTTGAGAGAGTATCTAAGCCTGGTAGAAGAATATTTTCAAGTGCTGATAGTTTGCCAAAAATTAATGGTGGACTAGGAATAGCTATTGTATCAACACCAAAAGGTGTAATGACTGATATTGAAGCTAGAAAACAAAAAGTTGGTGGCGAAATAATTTGTAAGGTATTTTAATGTCTAAAATTGGTAAAATAAGTATTTCAATCCCTGAAAAAGTTAAAGCAGTACTTTCTGGTAGTGTTCTTAACATTGAGGGACCTTTAGGTAAAAAATCACTTAATATTGATCTTGAAATGTTTAATCTTGACGTTACCGAAGGAAAAGAAATATCTATCAGCCCTAAAGTAAAGGATCAAAACTCAAAAAGATTATGGGGCATGAATAGAAGCTTAATCAATAATGCTGTTATTGGGTCAAGTACTGGTTATGAAAAAATTCTTGAGCTTGTTGGAGTGGGTTACAGAGCTGCATTAAAAGATAAACAGTTAAATTTACAATTAGGTTATAGCCACGATATTAATTTTGATATTCCTGAAGGAATTAAAATTGTTGTTGAAAAACAGACGGTAGTTAAAGTTAGTGGATCTGATAAACAGCAAGTAGGTATGGTTGTTTCAAAAATCAAAGCTTTTAGAAAACCAGAGCCATATAAAGGCAAAGGTATTAGAGAGCAAGGTCAATACATTCTAAGAAAAGAAGGGAAGAAGAAATAATGAAATTAAATACCATTCAAAGAAAGAAATTTAGAGTAACTGGTAAATTAAAAAAAGTTGCATCATCTGATAGATTAAGACTGAGCATATCAAGATCTGCAAAAAATATTTCAGCTCAAATTATTGATGATGTTAAAAACATTACTTTAGTGTCATGTTCTTCTGTTGAAAAAGACATTCGTTCTATGGACAAAGTAAATAAAACAGAAATTTCTAAAATAGTAGCAGAGAAACTTGCAAAGAAAGCCCAAGAAAAGAAAATATCAAAAATATTTTTTGATAGAGGTATATACAAATACCACGGCAGAGTTAAAGTTTTTGCTGAAACACTACGTAAAAATGGAATGGAATTTTAATTATGGATTTTAAAGACAAAAAAGACGACGGTATTTTAGAAAAATTAGTTCACATCAACAGAATTACAAAAGTAGTAAAAGGTGGTCGTAGATTTGGTTTTTCAGCTTTAGTAGTAGTTGGTAATCAAGCAGGTAAAATTGGAGTAGCACATGCTAAAGCCAAACAGGTGCCTGATGCAATTAAAAAAGCCAATGAAACAGCAAGAAGAGTTTTAATCCATGTGCCGCTAAGAGAAGGTAGAACTATTCATCATGATGTTTATGGTAAAGATGGTGCTGGTAAAATTATTTTAAGATCTGCTCCTAAGGGAACAGGTATTATTGCAGGCGGTCCTGTAAGAGCAGTTTGTGAAGTTTTAGGAATTAAAGATATAGTTGCTAAATCAATGGGTACATCAAACCCTCACAATATGATAAGAGCGACGATGAAAGCTCTTTCAAAACAAAATTCACCAAAGCATATTGCAACAATTAGAAATAAAAAAATTTCTGATGTAATCGAAAAAAGAGGATAATGACTACATTAAATACTACAGGAAAAGTTTTATACAAAAAAAAGATGAGAGTCGGTAGAGGTATCGGTTCTGGAAAAGGAAAAACATCTGGCAGAGGTGTTAAAGGTCAAAAATCTAGATCTGGTGTTGCTATTAAAGCTTTTGAAGGTGGTCAAATGCCTTTATATAGAAGATTACCTAAAAGAGGCTTTAATGCAATTAAGAGATACCAAGCTATTATTGCAATAATGAACTTGGAAAAAATTCAAACTTTTATAACTGAAAAAACAATTAATTCTGGTGATGTTATTAATATGGCATTACTTAAAAAACTTAAATTGATCAATAAAAATTCACAAAAATTAAAGATACTAGGTACAGGTGAAATTAAAGATAAAGTTAATATCGAAGCTGACTTAATCTCTAAATCTGCTGTAGAAAAATTAGAGAAAGCTGGCGGAACAATACAATTAAAAAAATAATTAAGATATTATGAGCTCTTCTTCTCAAACTAATGATCTTAAAAATCGTATAATCTTTACAATATTTATCTTAGCAGTTTATAGATTTGGTACTTTTGTGCCAATTCCAGGCATTGACCCTGAGCAATTACAAACAATGATGAGTGGTAATCAAAAAGGATTACTTGGAATGTTCAATGTTTTTTCAGGCGGGGCTGTAAGTAGAATGGCTATATTCGCACTTGGAATTATGCCTTATATTTCATCTTCAATCATAGTTCAGTTATTAACTGGCGTATCTGATTATTTTAAAAATTTAAAGGCACAAGGTGAAACTGGAAGAGCAAAAATAACTCAAATCACAAGATATGGAACTGTAATTCTTGCTACTATTCAGGGTTACGGATTATCTATAGGTTTACAATCTTCTGCTGACTTAGTTATTAATCCAGGCTTATTTTTTACTATAACAGCGGTATCAACGATTGTTGCTGGTACAATGTTTTTAATGTGGCTTGGTGAACAAATAACACAAAGAGGTATCGGTAATGGTATTTCGTTGATTATTTTTGCTGGTATTGTTGCTGAAATTCCACGTGCTTTAGTTACCACATTCGAGCTTGGTAGAACGGGCGCTGTATCTACAATTATGATTATTGGAATTTTTGTATTATTAGTCGCAACAATTATGTTCATTGTTTTCATGGAAAGAGCATTAAGAAAAATTTTAATAAATTACCCTAAAAGACAAATGGGAAATAAAATGTACGGTGGTGAATCTTCTCATTTACCTTTAAAGATTAACCAAGCCGGTGTTATTCCAGCAATCTTTGCTTCAGCTTTATTATTATTGCCTGTAACCTTTTCTAATTTTAGTTTTTCAGACAATGACACATTCTTAAATTTAAGTTCATACTTTACACAAGGACAACCCCTTTACATGTTGCTTTATGCTTCTGGAATAATATTTTTTACTTTTTTCTACACATCCATAACATTTAATCCAACTGAGACTGCTGATAATTTAAGAAAATATGGTGGTTTTGTACCTGGGATTAGACCAGGTGAAAATACAGCTTTGTATATTGAAAAAATTGTGACAAAACTTACGACAATTGGGGCATTGTATTTAACAATAGTTTGTTTAATGCCAGAATTTCTAATTGCCAATTATCCAATACCCTTTTATTTAGGCGGGACTTCAATCTTGATTGTTGTTGTAGTTGCAATTGATACCGTTACACAAATCCAAACTAGATTAATGAGCTCTCAATATGAGCAATTAATTAAAAAAACAAAATTCGGAAAATAATTAAGTGAATATAATTCTTTTTGGTCCTCCAGGAGCGGGTAAGGGGACTCAAGCTCAATCTATTGTTAAAAAACATAATTACTTCCAATTATCAACAGGAAATCTATTAAGAGATGAAGTTAAATCTAAAACTGATCTTGGAGTGGATATAGAAAAGTTAATATCTAATGGCAAATTTGTTTCAGATGAGATCGTAAATACTTTATTAAGACAATCTTTAACTAATTTAAAATATAGAGATAGAATTATTTTTGATGGCTATCCAAGAAATGTTGAACAAGCTATTAATTTAGAGGTTTTATTAAACGAGTTTAAACAAACAATAGGGCATACTATATTCTTAAATGTATCAAGAGACATTATAGAAAAACGTATTTTGGGTAGAATGACCTGTGAAAAATGTAATATGACGTTAAATGAATATTTTAATAAGGAGCAAATAGAGCTTCATCCTTGTGGTGTTGAACACTTAAAGAAAAGAAGAGATGACAATCTTGAAATTGTTATTTCTAGATATGACACTTATATGTCTTCAACAAAACCAGTGTTAGATTTCTATTCAAAAAATTCAAATTTCACTGAAATTGATGGAGCAGGTGAAATTGATCAAATAACCAATAAAATTAATGAAATTCTTAAGGTTTAAGACGTTGACTTTGGAACATCTTCTTATATAAAAGGCTAAATTTATTCTCAAAAATATGGCTCGTATAGCAGGTGTAAACATTCCGCAAAACAAACTTGTCCACATAGGACTAACGTACATTTATGGTATTGGTAATAAATTTTCTAGCCAAATTTGTACTTCTTTAGAAATTCCTAAAGCAAAAAGAATAAATGAACTTACTGACGAAGATATTTTAAAAATTAGAGAATACATTGATGCAAATTTTAAAGTCGAAGGTGATCTTAGAAGAGATTACTCTTTAACTATTAAAAGATTAATTGACCTTGCTTGCTACAGGGGATCTAGACATAGAAAAAAACTTCCTGTTAGAGGACAAAGAACAAGATGTAATGCAAGAACAAGAAAAGGTAAAGCAATAGCAATTGCTGGTAAAAAATTAACTCCACTTAAAAAATAATTAATTTATGGCTAAAGTAGATAAAGTTGAGAATAAAGATGCTGTTGTAGAAAAAAAAGTAGATAAAAAATCTAAGAAAAGTTCTTATTCCAAAAAAAAGAAAATAAAAAAAAATATTCTTAATGGTATTGCTTATGTACAGTCTACTTTTAACAATACAATAATTTCAATTGCAGATACTAATGGAAATGTAATTTCTTGGGCATCCGCTGGACAAAAAGGTTTTAAAGGTTCAAGAAAATCAACACCTTATGCTGCACAAATTGCTGCAGATTCTGCTGCATCTAAAGCTTTAGAATATGGAATGAAAACTTTATCAGTTGAGGTTAAAGGACCTGGTTCAGGAAGAGAAACTGCATTAAGAGCTTTACAAGCGAGAGGATTTAAGATTCTTTCAATAAAAGATACAACACCAATGCCACATAACGGCGTAAGACCACCAAAAAAAAGGAGAGTTTAATAAATGGAAAGTTTAAATGTAAATGCTAAAAATTGGAAAGCATTAATTAAACCAGCTCAATTAGATGTTAAAATTAGTGATGACAAGTCACATGCAAAAATTATCGCAGAGCCTTTAGAAAAAGGTTATGGTTTAACTTTAGGTAATTCTTTAAGAAGAATTTTACTTTCATCAATCAGAGGTGCTGCTGTAACTTCAATTCAAATTGATGGTGTTTTACATGAATTTACATCTATCAAAGGTGTTAGAGAAGATGTTACTGACATAGTTTTAAACGTTAAATCATTAGCTTTAAAAAGCTCATCAGAAACTACTAAAAAACTTATTTTAGATGCTAAAGGTCCTGGAGAAATTAAAGCTTCTGACATAGCACCAGTTGCTGATATTGAAATTTTAAATCCTGATCTGGTTATTTGTAATTTAGATGAAAATACGCATTTCCATATGGAAATGAATGTTGGAACAGGTAAAGGATACGTTCCTGCAGTAATGAACAAACCAGAAGAACCACCTTTGGGATTAATTGCTATAGATTCTTTATATAGTCCAGTTAAGAAGGTTTCTTACTCTATAAGCACAGCAAGAGAAGGAAAAGCCCTTGATTATGATAAATTAATTATGGAAGTTGAAACTAATGGATCAATTTCTGCTGAAGATGCCGTTGCTTATTCTGCTAGAATTTTCCAAGATCAACTAAATATGTTTGTTAATTTTGACGAACCTGTTGAAGCACCTGTAAAAGAAGTTTCATCTGAGCCTGAATTCAATAAGAATTTATTAAGAAAAGTTGATGAACTTGAATTATCTGTGCGTTCTATGAATTGTCTTAAAAATGATAATATTATTTACATTGGAGATCTAGTTCAAAAGTCAGAAGGTGAAATGCTTAGAACACCTAACTTTGGAAGAAAATCACTTAATGAAATAAAAGAAGTTTTAACTGGTATGTCTTTATACTTAGGTATGGAGATTCCGAACTGGCCACCAGAAAATATAGCTGAAATGTCTAAAAAGTTAGAGGAGCAAATCTAATGAGACATGGAATGGCTAATAAGAAGTTAAATAGAACTTCTGAACATAGAAAAGCTTTATTGAAGAATATGCTTAATTCTTTAATAAAATATGAGCAGATCACTACAACACTTCCAAAAGCTAAATTCTTAAAACCTCAAGCTGATAAAATCATAACTTTAGGAAAAAAAGAGACTCTTCAAACTACAAAAATGTTAATGTCTAAATTACAAGACATAACATCTGCAAATAAAGTCAAAAAAACATTATCAAAAAGATATGAAGCAAGAAAAGGTGGCTACACAAGAATCATCAAAGCTGGCTTTAGATATGGTGACAATGCACCTATGGCTGTAATAGAATTTGTAGATAGAGATGTTGAGGCAAAAAGAGTTGATAGAAAGAAAAAAGATCCAGCTAAAGATAAAACTGAAGAGAAAAAATTAGCTACTGCTTAATTTTTTATATAAAATTATATCATCATGAAAAAGTCTTTTAACGTTGATTCAACGTTTAACGATATGCGTATCGATAGATGGATACGTAATAATCTTGGTAATTATCCTCAAGGTCTGATTGAAAAAAGTTTAAAAAGTGGAAAAGTTAAAATCAATAATAAAAAAATTAAAAGCTCTCATAAAGTAAAGACAGGAGACACTATAGATTTATTCAATTTTGATTTTAAAGAAACAATTGTTCAAAAGACAATTAAATTTGTACCTTCAGAAGAAGTTATTAAAGAAAATGAAGAATTAATAATTGATAATAATGATGATTTCATTGTTCTTAATAAAAGCTCTGGTATTTCAGTTCAAGGTGGAACTAAATCTAAAAAAAATCTTGTAGATATATTTGCTCGTAGTGAAATTTTTCAGGACACAAAACCATTTTCTGTACATAGACTTGATAAAGATACGTCTGGAGTTTTTATTATGGCAAAACATAGACAATCCGCTCAGTTATTAACCTCTTTATTTAGACTTCGAAAAGTTCATAAAACTTATCTGGCTATATGCCATGGAGAACTGCAAAAGGACTCTGGTGAGTGGAATGATGATTTAACCAGATATGATAATGATAGAGAAGTAGTTGAAAAAGCTAGAACACTTTACAAAGTGTTAGATAAAAATTCTATATGTAGTCTAGTTGAAATGAAACCAATCACAGGAAGAAAACATCAATTAAGAAAGCAACTTTACGCTGTAGGATGTCCAATCTATGGGGATCAAAAATATAAATTTAGTAACACAGATAAAGCAATAAATAAAAATTTAATGCTTCATTCATATCAAATTAAATTTATGATTAATGATAAAAAATATACCTACACAGCATTATTACCAGATTATTTTAAAAAACTTTTAAAGACAAAAAGACTTAGATTTCCAAATTCTTAGAAAAGGTTTCAATAATAATTTCATCTAAATTCTTATAGTCTTGATCTTTAATTTCTTTAAGATTGATTACGCCTTTGTCTGAAATACCACACGGAATAATATTTTTATATTTTGAAAGATCGTTATTAATATTTATTGCAAATCCATGATAAGCTATCCACTTACTTACTCTTACACCTATTGCTGCAACTTTATTAATTTTACCTTTATGGTCAGTCCAAATACCAATGTTTTTTGGATCACCAAATGTCTTAATATTAAATTTTGATAAACTGTCAATAATCGTCTCTTCAATTAAAGTTATAAATTTTCTTATATCTTTTTTTCTTTTTTTTAAATCTATCACAAAATAACAAATCAATTGACCTGGACCATGATAAGTAATTTTTCCTCCACGGTTTGTTTTTACTAGACTAATATCTTTATTAAGAATTTCTTTTTCTTTATAACTCGTACCTGCTGAATAAACCTCTTCATGTTCTAAGATCCATATTAAATCCTCTTTTTGACCATTGTTTATCTCCAATAATCTTTCTTCAAGCAGTTTTATTGCATCTTCATATTTTATTGGTTTTATTGACTTTTTAATCTCTATATTCATTTATAAATTGTATTATTTTTATTATGCACTATTAGTGCAAAATTGATTTATAGGTAAATTTATGTCTTTAATAAAAAAAATAAAAGATAAAAAAGTTAATTTTGAGTTTAATAAAGAGTACATAAAAGTTGTTACTTCTAAGATTGCTAATAATGATGCTCAATTTATTACTAATTCTTTTAACGAGATGCACCCAGCTGATGCGGCTGATATAATTGAACATCTTGGTCAAAATGATAGAGAAAGCTTAATTAAACTTAATAATTTCAATATAGATCCAGAAGTTTTTATTGAATTAAACGAGTCGGTGCAGTCTGAAATCATAGCTTATCTTTCACCTGATACTATTGTTAGACTTTTAAAAAATCTTGAATCTGATGATGCGATTACAATTTTAGAAAATGTTGATGAAAAAGATAAGAATACAATATTAAGCTCCTTACCTCCAAAAGATAGATTTGCTTTACTTGAAAGCTTAAGTTATCCGGAAGACACAGCTGCTAGAATAATGCAACGTGAGTTCACGGCCGTTCCTAGTAATTGGTCAGTTGGTCAAACAATTGACTATTTAAGAGAAAATAAAGATTTACCTGAGGAATTTTTAGAAATTTTTATTATTGATGAAGATTTTAAACCGATTGGAACCGTTCCATCATCTAAAGTTTTAACTACTTCGAGAGAAACTAAAATGCTTTCTATTATGTCAGAATCTCAACTACTTATTCCTGTTGATATGGACAAAGAAGAAGTTGGTAACGTGTTTGAAAACTATAGCTTAAATTCAGCGGCTGTTGTCGATAAATCAAACAAGTTGGTTGGTATGATCATGTATGACGATGTCTTAACTGTATTAAAAGAAGAAGCCGAAGAAGATGCTTTGAGATTAGCTGGGGTAGGGGATGAAGAAATTACTGATGGAGTTTTTAAGAAAACTAGAAGAAGATTTAACTGGCTTTTATTAAACCTATTTACAGCATTTCTTGCAACGTGGGTTATTAGTTTATTTGGTGCAACAATCGAACAAATGGTTGTCCTTGCATTTCTTATGCCAATCGTTGCATCTATGGGTGGTAATGCTGGAATGCAAACTTTGGCTGTAACTGTAAGAACATTAGCAACAAATGACTTAACAAAAAACAATTTTACACAAAATATTTTAAAAGAATTTAATATTGGTATTTTAAATGGCATCATATTTGCAATAATAAGTGCTTTAGTAGTTCAAGTTTGGTTTCAAGATTCTCTACTTTCTTTAATAATTTCTATGTCAATGATAGTTACGATGATTGTTGCAGGTTTATTTGGAATTTTAGTACCTATAACTTTAAAAAAAATGGATATTGATCCTGCTATTGCATCAAGTGTGTTTGTAACAACTATTACTGATGTTATAGGTTTTGTTTCATTTCTTGGTGTTAGTGCTTATTTTCTCTAAAAATTGTCAATTAATCGTACGTTATTAATATAGTAAGCCACAAAAAGTTTAAAAGGTTTGTTCATAATATTTGTGCTTAAATTATGTGTGTTTCTACATTCCAAATATTCAATTTTAATATCAAAATTTTTAGATAGCTCTTCCTTTAAATTAAATATCATTTTTTTGTAATTTTTTTTGTTTTTCTTAATTTCATTTTTTAAAGATAATAATTTTTTTGCAATTATTCCTGAATTAATAAAACTTTTCTTATTTAATAAAGAGTTTCTGGAAGATAAAGCTAGTTTGTTTTTTTCTCTGACTGTTTTACATACGTGAACTTTGGTATTGTACTTATTTTCAATATAGTTTTTAACCAAGAAAAATTGTTGAAAATCTTTTTCTCCCATAAACATTTTTTGTGGAGAAATTAATTCAATAAAACGATCCAAAACATCAAGTACACCTTCAAAATGTCCTTTTCTAAATTTTGCACACAATATTTTTTGTGATTTATTTAGCTTGATTTCATTATTTTTTTTCCAATAAATTTGTTTAATGGTTGGTAAATATACATAGTCAACTTTAAGTTTTTTAAGGTAACTCAAATCTTGCTTTAAATTCTTAGGGTATGTTTTGTAATCTTTTTTATTATTAAATTGAGTTGGATTAATAAAAATACTTACTAATGTTTTTTTGCAGTTTTTTTGTGATGTTTTGATTAATGTTTTGTGACCTTCGTGCAAACTACCCATTGTTGGGACAAAACCTAATCTTTTATCTAACTCAATTGCCTTAATTAAATCAGTTTTTAATTTTATTAATTTCATTTGTAATAAGAATATTAATAAGTAAAACATTTATATGATTAAACAAGCTATAATTCCTTTAGCTGGTCTTGGGACTAGACTACTACCACTAACAAGTGTTTTTGCTAAAGAGCTTCTACCTATTAATGGAAAACCAGGCTTAGAATATATTATCGAAGAATGTATTGAGGCTGGTATTAAGGAAATTGTATTTATTATTTCTAAAAAAAAATTGATGATAAAGAAATATTTTTATAATGATAAATTTTACAAAGATATTATCAAGAAAAAAAATGATCCAAAAATTATCAAAGAATATAAAAAAATTCTCAAATATAAAAAAATGATTAAATTTGTTTTTCAAGACAAACCATTAGGAACTGGTGATGCTGTCTACAAGACTAAAAAATTTATTACAGATAAATATTTTTTAATGTTGCTACCTGATGATTTGATAATTAAAAAAAACTGCTCTAAGTCCATGATTGCTGTGCATAATAAATTTAAAGCATCAGTTATGGCAAGTATGAAGGTTAATAAAAATGATGTATCTAGGTGGGGTATCTACAACATCAGAAAAAAAATTGATAAAAATAATTTTATTATAAATAATGTTGTTGAAAAACCTTCTATAAAAACTTCACCTTCTAATAATGCTGTAATAGGAAGATATATATTACCTAAAACAATTTTTTCTAAATTAAAATCTCTAAAACCAGGTAAAAGTGGTGAATTTCATATCACTGACGCTATCCAAGCTTTAATAGAAGATGATAATCAATTTATCGGTCACAATTTTTCAGGTAAATACTTAGATTGTGGAACAATGAAGGGTTATATTAAATCAACGTTGGAGATTTCTAAGCAATGAAACTTTGCATGATAGGAACGGGGTATGTTGGTTTAGTTAGTGGAGTTTGTTTTTCGGATTTAGGAAATGACGTTATTTGTGTTGATAAAGATTTAAATAAAATTGAAAACTTAAAAAATGGTATTATCCCAATATATGAACCTGGTTTAGAAGAATTACTCATTAAAAATTATAAAAATAATCGTTTAAAGTTCTCTACAAATTTAAAAGATTCAATTTCAAAATCGGATATTATTTTTATTTGTGTTGGCACTCCCACTAAAAAAAATGGAAATAATGCTGATTTAAGCCAGGTATACAATGTTGCAAAAGAAATTAGCAAATCTATTAAAAGATTTAAAATTATTATAACTAAATCTACTGTACCTGTGACAACTGGAGACGAAATAGAAAAAATTATTTCAAAAAAAGTATCAAAAAAACTTTTTTCAGTGGTTTCAAATCCTGAATTTTTAAGAGAAGGTGACGCTATAAGAGATTTTACCTACCCTGATAGAGTAGTCATTGGGACGCACAATAAAAAATCTAATAAGATTTTAAAAAATCTTTATTCGCCATTGATATCAAAAGGTGCAAAATACGTTAATACGTCTCGAAGAGCAGCCGAATTAATAAAATATGCTTCTAATGCTTTTCTAGCAACAAAGATTACTTTTATTAATGAGCTAGCCAATTTATGTGAAAAAATTAATGTTAACATTGAAGATATCTCTATTGGTATGGGCCTCGATAATAGAATTGGTAGTCGTTTTTTAAGAGCTGGTCCTGCTTATGGTGGATCTTGTTTTCCAAAAGATACTAAGGCCATTACAGCCACTGCAAATAAATTCAAAACTAATTTAACAGTGATTAAAAGTGTTATTAAATCAAATGAAAATAGATCATCACTAATGCTAAAAAAAGTTTTCGAGATTTTAAAAAATAAAATAAAAAATAAAAATATTTGTTTCTTAGGGGTAACATTTAAAGCCAATACAGATGATATGAGAGATTCTTCAAGTCTAACAATGATCCCTGCATTAATTAAAAAAGGTGCAAAGATAAATTATTTTGATCCAACTGGAGAAAAACTAGATTTTAAAAAATTTAATAATGTTACTTTTTCAAACAACATTAAAGACGCAATTAAAAAATCAGATTTAATCATTATTCACACAGAATGGAATGATTTTAAAAATATTAATTTTAAAAAAGATGTGAAAAATAAAAAATTCTCAATTTTTGATATGAGAAATATTTACTCTGTCGATAAAATGAAAGATAATAAAATTAAATATTTTAGTATTGGAAATTAATTTAATTCAAAAATAGCATCAACCTCAACTGACACACCAAGGGGCAAACTGTTTGTACTAACAGCTGCTCTTGTATGCATTCCAGAGTCTCCAAAAACTGAAACTATTAAATCTGAAGCACCATTTATTACTTTGGGTTGTTCTATAAAATCTTCTGTTGAATTAACAAATCCTGTAAGCTTTATACAAGATTTTACTTTTGAAAGATCATTGCCACAAGCTTTTTTAACTTGAGATATTATGTTTAGACCACAACGTTTAGCTGCTTCATATCCATCTTCAGTTTTTAGATCCTTACCAACCTTACCTTTGATTAATTCTCCATTTGCTGCAGTAGAAATTTGTCCTGAGATAAATAACATTTTACCAATTTGTTTTGATGCAAGATATGATCCAACAGGATCTCTTGCTTCTGGCAGTTCTAACTTTAATTCTTTTATTTTATCTTCATATGACATGATTATTTCTCCATAAATTCAGTTAATGTTTTACTGTTTTTAAATTTAACAAGTTTTTCTTTTAAATTAAGTTTGTCAAATTTCTTTTTTCCACTTTTAGCATTAGTAGTTATTTTATCTTTAAGTTCTTCAGCTCCAACCGTTGCTTTTAATTTAAGTTCTGAAGATTTTTCTTTTAGATTTTTTGCTGAACACTCTATGTATTTAGCACTAACCTTTTCAAACTGATTACAATCAATTTTTTCAGCCATAGCATTAGACATAAGTGCTGATGTAATTAATGTTATAAATATTATTTTTTTCATTTCTTTTTCTTTTTTTTAACTTTTTTATTTTTATCGTATTCTTTTCTTTTCTCAATTAATATTAAAGCTTCTTCCATATTAAGTTCTAAAGGGTCTTTTTCCTCTGGAATTGTTGCATTAAGAGATTTATATTTAATATAAGGCCCATATTGTCCTTTCATTACTCTAACAGGTTTTTTGTCTTCAGGGTGTTCTCCTAGATCTTTTATAATTGATGCAGACATTCTACCAGGTTTAGCCTCCGCTATTAGAGTTATTGCTCTATTAAGCCCAATTGAGAAGATCTCCTCAACATTTTCAATTCTTGCTGATTTGTTTTCACATTTCAAATATGGGCCAAATCTTCCTGAGTTTAATATTATATCTTTCTGATTTTCAGGGTTAATGCCTAAACTTTTTGGTAATGAGCATAAAAATTTAGCTCTATCAAGATCCACGCTATCTAATGTAATTCCTTTAGGAATAGAGACATTTCTTAAATTATTATCTTCCTTTTCTATCTTCTTTTTTTTTGTTTTCTTTTTCTTTTTTGTTTCAATTATAATCTCTTCTTTTATTTCCTCAATTTTTTCATACTGTAAGTAGGGACCAAACCTTCCATTTTTAAGGTACATGTCATTTCCATTTTCATGTTTACCTATAAATTTTGGTTCAGCTAATTGAGATTGAGCAGCTGCTTTTGCTTTAGACAGGGGTCTGGTAAATTTACAATCTGGATAATTTGAGCAACCAATAAAAGCACCACCTCTAAAACTATTTTTTAAACTTAATGATCCACTGTCACATAACTTGCATTGTCTATTAATATTTCCATCTGCATCTCTTTCAAAAATTAAACTTCCTAGACTATCGTTTAATAGATCTAAAACCTCCCTAGTTCTTTTCTCTTTAACGTCAGATACGTTTTGATTAAAGTCTTTCCAAAATAACTCTAGAACTTTTATCCATCCTTCCTTCCCGGTAGTAATATCATCAAGTTGATTTTCTAAACTTGCTGTGAAGTTATAATCAACATATTTAGAGAAAAGCTTTTCAAGAAAAGCAGAAATTAATTTACCACGATCAGTTGGGTGAAATCTTTTATTAATTGTTTCCGCATATCCTCTAGTAGATATAACAGATATTATACTTGCATATGTTGAGGGCCTTCCAATACCTAGTTCTTCTAATTTTTTAACCAAACTAGCTTCTGAGTATCTTGGTGGTGGCTGTGTAAAATGCTGTTCATCTAATAGAGATTCTATATTAACTGGACCTTTGTTCATTTCAGGAAGGATATCTTCATCATCATCTTTTTTAGTATCCTTCATAACCTTTAAAAAGCCATCAAATTTAATAACAGATCCACTAGCTTTACAAATTGTTCCATTATCATCCGAAGTTATCGTTATAGTATTTCTATCAAATTGAGCAGGTTTCATTTGAGAGGATAGGGCTCTACTCCAAATTAAATCATATAATTTATGCTGATCTGGACTTAGGTATTTTTTAACTGTATCTGGTGCTCTCATTATATCTGTGGGTCTAATTGCTTCATGTGCCTCTTGAGCATTTTTAGCTTTTTTTCCAGAGTAACTTGCTGCGTTATCTGGAACATATTCATCACCAAATTCATTTTTTATATATTTTCTAAAAGTATCTATAGCGTCTGTGGACAGGTTAGTGCCATCTGTTCGCATATACGTGATAAGACCAATAGTTTCACCGTCAATTTCTATACCTTGATAAAGTTTTTGAGCTATTTGCATTGTACGTGACGCTCCAAATCCTAACCTACCAGAAGAAACTTGCTGTAATGTGGAGGTAGTAAAAGGGCCAGAAGGGTTTCTATTAACAACTTTGCTAGAGATGTCATTTATATTGAAATTCTTAGATTTAACCTCTTCCATTGCTTTATCAATTTCAGCTTTATTTTTAAAAGAAAATTTTTCAATTTTTTTATCATTCAATTGAGTGATACTTGCTAATATAGAATTTTTATCACTATCGTTGAATTGAATACTTAAAGTCCAAAATTCCTCAGGATCAAAAAGCTCTATTTCATGTTCTCGTTCTGTAATTAATTTTAAGGCAACTGACTGAACACGACCTGCAGATTTAGAACCTGGTAACTTTGTCCATAAAATTGGTGATATATTAAAGCCAACTAAATAGTCTAAGGCTCTTCTAGCCATATAGGCATCAACAAGTAATGGCTCTATTTGTCGAGGGTTTTCAATTCCATGAATAACAGCTTTTTTTGTAATTTCATTAAAAACAACTCTTTCTATATGCTTGTCTTTAATTAATTTTTTTTCATTTAAATATTCTTTAACATGCCAAGCAATTGCTTCTCCCTCTCTGTCTGGGTCAGTTGCTAATATGATTTTTGATGAAATCTTAGCCGCATCTGTAATTTCTTTAAGATATTTTTTAGAAAAACTATCGACCTCCCATTCCATTTTAAAATTATTTTCTGGATCAACAGAACCATTTTTTGAGGGAAGGTCTCTAATATGACCATAACTCGCTAAAACAATATAATCATCACCAAGATATTTGTTGATAGTTTTTGCTTTAGCTGGACTTTCTACGACTACAAGATTCATTACTAAACAAATTACTTAAAAGACTTAGATAGTCAAATCAATAAATTTTAGTCTTAGTTTCTTCTTTGTTTTTCAATCGTTTGACGTTTTCTCTGTGCGTGTAGAATATAAGCACAAACATTATTATGAAAAATATTGAATTATAATTTTCAAAAATTATTAAATACATTGGCACCATTAAACTACCAACTAGTGATGAAAGTGATGAGTATTTTGAAATAAGAAATGTAACAGCCCAACTAATAATAAATACTAAACCCAAAACTATGTTTATCGAAAATAATATCCCAACATATGTTGCAACACCTTTGCCTCCTTTAAACTTAAGCCATATTGGAAAAACATGACCTAAAAATGCACTTAATGATGCAATAAAGATGTAATCAGGATAATTAAATTTTACATATAAAACAGGCAATACAGCTTTTGTTATATCCAGTAGTAAAGTTGCGTAGCCTAATGTTTTATTACCTGTTCTAAGGGCGTTTGTAGCTCCAATGTTTCCTGAGCCAATATCTCTAATATCTTTTTTTAAAAATATTTTTGTAAGTATAAAACCAAAGGGTATTGATCCTAATAAATATGAACTTAATGCAACAATTAAATATTCCATTATTATAACTTAAATAATTCTTCACCTTTTACAAATGTATTAGTGACTTTTCCTTGGAGTTTTTTGTCTTCAATAGAAGTATTTTTTGATTTAGAGATAAGCTTATCTTTTTTGACAACCCATGGCTTGTCAATATCTACAATGCAAAAATCTGCTTCATTGCCCACTGAAAGATTACCCTTATCAATTTTTAAAATTTTTGCAGGGTTTGATGTTAAAGCTTTAATGATAGTTTCTAATTTAACAGAGCCATTGTGATATAATTCTAGACTTAATGATAAAAGCGTTTCTATTCCAGAGGCCCCTGTAGATGCTTGTGCAAACGTTAATCTTTTTTGCTCTTCATCTTCTGGTTTGTGATCAGATACAATAACGTCGATCGTTTCATCTTTTAAGCCTTGTACTAGAGCAATTCTATCTTCTTCAGTTCTTAATGGCGGTGATAATTTTAAAAAAGTTCTAAAATCTCCTATATCATTTTCATTTAATGAAAGATTATTTATGGATACACCTGTCGTAAATTTAACTTTATTTTTTCTTTCCTCAATAATCTCTACTGATTTAGCAGCTGAAATCTGTGATATGTGATATCTGCATTTAATGTTTTCAAGTAACGTTAAATCTCTTTCAATAATTATTCTTTCAGCAACAGCAGGTATTCCAGATAATCCAAGTTTAGTTGCAATAATTCCAGAATTAATCATTCCATTTTTGGATAAATCATAATCTTCAGCATGTTGCATGATCAGTGTGCCCAAGTCTTTAGCTGAATTCATTATACGTGACATTAATCTAGTATTTTGAATTGTTTTAACTCCATCAGTAAATCCAATTATTCCTCTGCTTTGAAGTAGACCAAATTCAGTCATGCTAGTTCCTTCAATATTTTTGGTAAGGGCAGCACTTGGAAAAACATTTATTTTAGATTTATCTCTTCCACGTCTTTTTAAAAAATCTACTATTGAAACGTTATCAATAATTGGATCTGTATTTGGCATAGTAACAACTGAAGTAACACCTCCTGCAAGAGCTGCATTACTTAGCGTTCTAAAATTTTCTTTATATTCATAACCAGGCTCACCTGCAAAGACACGCATATCAACTAGACCTGGGAATATATATTTGCCATTTAAATCTATTACTTTTTCTCTTGAAGGAATGTTATTAATATTTACTTTTTTACCAACAGCTTCAATAAAGCCATCTTCTCCAATAATTAATCCGCCATTCTCATTGATAGAGTTATAAGGGTCAATTATATTTGCATTTATAAAGTATTGTTTTTTCATTTATTCACAAAATATTTTTAAACAAGCCATTCTTACTGCAACACCTAGTTCAACCTGTTCCTTAATTACGCTTCTGTTAATGTCATCTGCTAATTTAGTGTCAATTTCGATCCCTCTATTCATAGGGCCTGGATGCATAATTAAAGCATCATCTTTCGCATGAGCAAGCTTATCTGGAGTTAGTCCATAATATTCATAGTACTCTCTATTAGAAGACAAGAAAGAACTAGTCATCCTTTCATTTTGTAACCTTAACATCATTACAATATCACAATCTTTCAAACCTTTTTTCATATCTGTAAAAGTATTAACCCCAAACTTTTCTATTTCTTTTGGCATTAAATTTGATGGTGCAATAATGTTAACTTCTGCACCCAGCATATTTAGAAGATAAATATTTGATCTTGCAACACGTGAATGAGTTATGTCACCACAAATCGCAACTCTTAAACCTTCAATTTTCTTTTTACGATTTATAATTGTTAAAGCATCTAGTAAAGCTTGAGTAGGGTGTTCACGGCTTCCATCTCCAGCATTAAGTACTGCACAATTTACTTTTTGAGATAAAAGATTACACGCTCCTGAATCTTGGTGTCTAATTACAATTATATCAGGATGCATTGCATTTAAAGTCATTGCGGTATCTATTAGTGTTTCACCTTTCTTAATAGCTGAATTTGCCATATTCATTGACATAACATCTGCACCTAATCTTTTTCCAGCTAATTCAAATGAACTCTGTGTTCTAGTTGAAGGTTCAAAAAACAAATTAATTTGAGTTTTACCACTTAAGACATTTAATCTTTTGTTTTTACTTTGATTTAATTTGATGAAACTTTTAGCTTCTTCTAAAATAAAATTAACATCATTAATTGATAGATCTTGAATACCTAGGAGGTGTTTTTGAGAGATTTTAATAGCTTTATTTATTTTGGTTGCCATTAAAATTAACTCTATAACTATTAACCATCACTATGGCAAGTATTAATTATTTAAAAAATCTATTGCCCCTTGTAAAATAAAGGCTGCAGCATTTTGATCAATTGTTTTAACTCTTTTTGAAACGTTAACGTCTAATAAACTCGATAGATTAAATGCTCCAACTGTTGAAAGTCTCTCATCCCATAAAATTACTGGTAGGTCTATAGATTTTGATATATTTGATGCAACATCATTAACTGATTGAGCAGATCTACCTAAACTGCCATCCATATTAACTGGGTTCCCCACAATTATTCCACCAATATTATTATCTTTAATTATTATCTTAAGTTCATCAATTAGTTCGTTTGTGTTGGTTTTGTTTATGGTTTTAAAGGGTGTGGCTATGGATTGTCTTTCATCACAAATTGAGACACCAATTCTTTTAGACCCTAAATCTAAACCAATAAATCTCACCTTATTTGTGTGTTTTATTTTAAAATCTTCAATTGTGATCATATTGTATATTTTATACTTAAGTGATAGTTTGCCGACATATTTAATTACCACATGACAATTGATCTTAAAACAATAAAGCATATATCTAAATTATCAAGAATCTCAGTTGATGATGCAAAAGCTAATAAATTAGCTGGAGATCTTAACTCTATATTTGATTTCATTGAAAAATTAAATGAACTCAATACTGATAATATTGAGCCTTTAACTTCTGTTGCAGAGACCACATTAAAATTAAGAGCCGACGAGGTTAAAAGTGAAAATATTAGAGATCAAATATTAAAAAACTCACCAGAGGAAAATGAAGATTTTTTTGTAGTACCAAGGGTTGTTGAATAATGTCTGATATTACATCACTCACTTTAACTGAATTAGTTAAAAATATTAAAGATAAAAAGATTTCTTCTGAAGAAACTACCAAAGCTTTTATTGATAGAGGAGAAAAATCTAGAGATTTAAATACATACATAACAGAAGATTTTTCTAACGCACTTTTGAAAGCTAAAAGTTTTGATCAAAAACCAAATTTTGATTTAAAACTTCCGGGTGTTCCAATAGCAGTTAAAGATTTGTTTTGTACCAAAGATGTAAAAACTACAGCAGGTAGTAAAATTTTAAATAATTTTATTCCACCATACGAGTCTACTGTTACTCAAAATATTTGGAATGAAGGTGCGATATTACTTGGTAAGTTAAATTGTGATGAATTTGCAATGGGCTCATCTAATGAAACTAGTTTTTTTGGAAATGTACAAAGTCCAATAGACAAAGGTTTAGTACCAGGTGGCTCTTCAGGAGGCTCTGCATCAGCTCTAGCAGCTAATTTAACGCCTATTACAATTGGAACTGATACAGGTGGCTCTATTAGACAACCTGCTTCATTTACAGGTACCGTTGGATTAAAGCCTACTTATGGAAGTTGTTCACGATATGGAATTGTTGCTTTTGCATCTTCATTAGATCAAGCAGGGCCAATGTCTAAAGATGTAAAAGATTGCGCATTGCTTCAAGAAATAATTAGCACTTATGATGAAAAAGACTCAACATCAATTGATTTTAAAAGAAATGAATACAGTAAAGAATTAACAAATAATATTAAAGGTAAGAAAATTGGAATTCCTAAAGAATATAGAGTTGATGGAATGCCAAAAGAAATAGAGGATTTATGGACTAAGGGCATTGAGTATGCAAAAGATTGTGGTGCTGAAATTGTAGAAATTTCATTACCTCATACAAACTATGCTCTACCTACTTATTATATAGTGGCCCCTGCGGAAGCTTCTTCAAACTTAGCAAGATATGATGGTGTTAAGTATGGTTTTAGATCTAAAGGTGAAAACCTTATTGATATGTATGAAAAGACAAGATCTGAAGGTTTTGGTAGCGAAGTTCAAAGAAGAATAATGATTGGGACTTATGTTTTGTCCTCTGGTTATTATGATGCTTATTATCTAAAGGCTCAAAAAGTTAGAAAATTAATAAAAAACGATTTTGATGAAGCTTATAAAAAAGTTGATGCAATTTTAACCCCATCAACACCAAGTGCTGCTTTTAAAATTGGTGAAAAAACTAATGACCCAGTTTCAATGTATTTAAATGATATATTTACAGTTCCAGTGAATTTAGCTGGATTACCAGCAATTTCAATTCCAGCAGGAATAGATGTTAAAGGTTATCCATTGGGACTACAAATTATTGGTAAAGCTTTTGATGAACAAAATATTTTAAACATTGCTTATGCTATGGAAGAGAAAATCCAGTTTAAAAACAAAATTACTGACTGGTGGATTAAATAAATGACTAAAGATAATTCAGAATACTTAATCGAAAGACGAGACAATGTTTACGAAGTGGTAATTGGTCTTGAAGTTCATGCTCAGGTTACATCAAATTCAAAATTATTTTCATCTTCATCAACTACCTTTGGTGCTGAACCTAATACACAAGTAAGTTTAGTAGATGCAGCATTTCCAGGAATGCTTCCGGTTATTAATGAGTACTGTGTAAAACAAGCAATTAAAACGGGAATAGGCTTAAGAGCTCAAATTAATAAAAGATCAGTTTTTGATAGAAAAAATTATTTTTATGCAGATCTTCCACAAGGTTATCAGATCTCACAGTTTAAGTATCCAATAGTAGGAGAGGGAACAGTTATTCTTGATATGGCACATGGCCAAAAAGAAGTAGGGATTGAAAGATTACACCTAGAACAAGATGCTGGAAAAAGTATTCATGATATGGACCCACAAAATACATTAGTTGACTTAAATAGATCTGGTGTAGCTTTGATGGAAATTGTTAGCAAACCAGACATGAGAACTCCAGATGAAGTTAGTGCTTATATTAAAAAATTAAGATCTATTATGAGATACCTTGGTACGTGTGATGGAAATATGCAGGAAGGCTCTTTAAGAGCTGATGTCAATATTTCTGTTAGAATTAAAGGCTCTGATAAACTTGGAACTCGTTGTGAGATTAAAAATGTTAACTCAATTAAATTTATGCAAATGGCTATTGATTATGAAGCTAATAGACAAGTTGATTTAATTGAAGAAGGTAAAACAATTGATCAAGAAACAAGATTATTTGATACTAAAAAAAATGAAACAAGATCTATGAGATCTAAAGAAGATGCTCATGATTATAGATATTTTCCAGATCCAGATTTATTACCATTAGAAGTAACTGATGAATTTATTGAAAAACTTAAAGCAGATATCCCAGAATTACCAGACGATAAGAAAAAAAGATTTATTGATGAGTTTAAAGTCTCTGCTTACGAAGCAACAATTTTAGTATCAGATATTGAAACAGCTAAATATTTTGAAGAAGTTGTTGCTAAAATGGGCAAAAACAAAGATATGAAGTTAGCAGTTAACTGGATTACAGGTGAATTATTTGCTGTTTTAAATAATAAAAATTTAGAAATTTCTGAAAGCCCAGTAAGTGCCAAAAATTTAGCAAAGTTAATTAATCTAATTAAGAATGGAACAATTTCTGGAAAAATAGCTAAAACAATATTTGAATTGATGATTGATGGAGACATAGATCCTCAAATAATTGTTGAAGAAAAAGGTTTAAAACAGGAAAGTGACCCTAAAGCTTTAGAAGCGTTAATAGATAAAATAATTGATACTAATAGAGAAAAAGCTATTGAATATAAGAATGGTAAAGAAAAGCTATTTGGTTTCTTTGTAGGTCAAGCAATGAAAGTTTCAGGTGGTAAAGCTAATCCACAACTAATAAATGAAATATTAAAGAAAAAACTTCAATAGTCTTAAAATAGGTAGACACAAAGGACTTAAAATACCATGGGTAAAGCAATTAGAATTACTGAAAAGCTTGAAAAATATATAAATAATTTTAGTTTAAAGTTAAATCCCATCCAGCAAGAAATAATCGAATACAATAATACACTTGGGGACGTTAAGAGAATGCAAGTAGCAACATCTCAATGTCATTTTCTTCATTTAATTATAAAAACTTCTAACATTAAAAATGTACTTGAAATTGGTACTTTTACTGGGTTAAGTGCACTTTCAATAGCTTTAGCATTACCAGATGATGGCAAACTTATAGCGCTAGATAAAGACAAAGAAACCAACAAGATTGCAGTAAGTTTTTTTAAAAAAGCTAATCTTAATAATAAAATTCAAACAATTGTTAAGCCTGCATTAGATAGTTTAGATGAATTAAAGAATAGTAAATTTGATATGGTTTTTATTGATGCCGATAAAATGAATTATAAAGAATATTATGAAAGATCACTGAAGTTATTAGATAAAGGAGGATTGATTATTGTAGACAATGTTTTATGGCATGGTGAGGTCGCTGATGAAGATAATTTAGATAAATTCACTGTAAATATTAGAGATTTTAATACTTATGTTGCAAACGATAAAAGAGTGGAACAAATCATTGTCCCTTTAGGTGACGGTATGACTGTTTGTAGAGTGATATAATGTTTGATGTTTTTGGTTTTTACAAATTTAAAAAACTCACTTCTTTAAAAAAAAATAAGATTTTACTACAGGATTATTTGATTAAAAAAAATATTCGAGGAACAATAATTATAGCTAATGAAGGAGTAAATGCAACAATCTCAGGAAAAGCTAACGATCTAAAGTCAACTATCACCAAGATTAAAAAGATATTGAATTTTAAAAAGTTTGATAGTGAAAATATTTCAAAAAGTAAATTTCAACCATTTCATAAGCCAAAAGTAAAAATTAAAAAAGAAGTAGTTCCCATGGGTCTTTCTTTGTCATCAAAAAATAAGAAAAATAATCATATAGATCCTAAAAAATGGAATAAGTTAATTAATGATAAAGACACATTAGTTTTAGATTCTAGAAAACCATTTGAATATAATGTGGGCACCTTTAAAAGATCAGTTAATCCTGATGTTGCTAATTTTAGAGAATTTCCAAAATACCTAAATAAACTAAAAAAAACAAAACCAATTGCAATGTTTTGTACTGGTGGAATAAGATGTGAGAAAGCTTCAGTATTTTTAGAAAAAAAAGGTTTTAAAAATGTTTATCAGCTAAAAGGTGGAATTTTAAATTATTTAAAAAATATTAAAAAAAAAGAAAGTTTATGGAATGGGGAATGTTTTGTCTTTGATAACAGAATCAGTGTTAAACATGGATTAGTAACTGGTACATACTCAATGTGTAGTGGATGTAGAAAACCAGTTTCACCAAAAGATAAGAAGTCTAAAAAATATGAGGAGGGTGTTTCATGCGTAAACTGTCATGATAATTTAACTCAAACTCAAAAAGAGAGATTTCGAATGAGACAAAAGCAAATAAACCTTGCTAAAAAGAGTGGATCGAAGCATATATTTCAAAAAGAATTTAAATAGGAAAAATAATTGTCCAAAGCCATTAAATTAACTAAAGATCCAATTTGGGAATTACTTAGAAAAGTAACCATCCCAGCAAGTGTTGGTTCATTATTTCAAACATTTTATAATTTAGTTGATACCTGGTTTGCGGGTAGAATTTCTGCAGAAGCTATAGGTGCTATTGCTAAGTCATTTCCCATATATTTTGTCATCATTGCTGTTGGTGTTGGTATTGGTGCTGCAACGAACTCATGTATTGGCAATTTATTAGGTGCTAAAAAAATTAATAAAGCTTCACTATTTATTGCCCAATCAGTAATTTTTTCATTGGTTACTTCTATTGTAGTTACTTTATTTGGATTAAACGCTTCTGATTTTCTCTTGAGCGTTATGGGCTCTGATGCTGCTGGTATCGCTTTAACTAGAGAGTATTTAGATATAATTTTTTATGGAACATTTATAGTTATGATCCAAATCTCTTTAAATGGAGCTTTAAATGCACAGGGAGATACTAAAAGTTATAGAAATGTTCTTATCTTTAGCTTCTTTTTAAATATTTTTTTAAACCCATTATTTATCTGGGGATACGGAATTGTTCCAGCTTATGGTATAGGTGGCCTTGCAATAGCAACTGTTATCGCTCAATCTATTGGTACTATTTATTTAGCCTATAAAATTAACTCATGTAAATTAAGAAAGTATTTATCTATTAAATGCTTTATTCCTAAGTTTATTCTTCTTAAAGAATTGTTCGCACAAGCAATGCCAATTATGATTAGTATGTTGTTTATTGGAGTAGGTATTTTTAACATCTTATATTTTATTGGACAATTTGGTGATCTTGCAACAGCAGGCTATGGTGCAGCTTTAAGAGTTGAACAAGTCTTCTTACTTCCAGTAATTGGTTTAAATACAGCAGTACTTTCTATCGGTGGACAAAACTTTGGTGCTAAAAATTATAACCGTATTAGAGAGCTTTATACTAAGGCATTATTTTTTGGATCATCGTTTATGGCCGTAGCAGGTGTGGTTTTATTCTTCGGTGCAGAGTTTTTTGTATCTCAGTTTACAGATAATGTAGAAGCTATTTATCATGGTGCTATATATTTAAAAGTTGCTGCATTAATAGCTCCTATTTACCCAGTATTCTTTATTACAACAGCTGTCTTTCAGGCACTTAAAAAACCAATTTACAGTCTTTACTTAAGCGTTCTAAGGTTAACTGCATTTCCGTTCTTATCATTATGGTATGTAATTAATATTAGAGGAGGAGATTATGCGGATATTTTTTATACCATCATGGCAACCAATTGGTTTATGGGTATTGCAGTAATCATCTTTATTGGATATTTTTTAAATGATGTTTTTAAACAAAAAAAAAGTCATTTTTCTTATTAGTGTCTCAGTACTAATATTTATTTTAACTATTAACCAAGTCAAATCTCAAACAATCAAAATTGTAGATGGAGACACAATTCATCTTAATGGAGAAAAAATTAGATTTACAGGGATAGATACACCTGAATTAAAACAAACTTGCCTTAACGAAGGAGCTAAGGATCCTTGTGGAATTACAGCAAAACAAATCCTTATTGATAAAATTTCAAACAATAGTGTTGAATGTGTTAGTGAAGGAAAAGATCAATACAAAAGAACACTGGCCGAATGTTTTGTTAATAATGAAAGCTTATCAAGTTATTTAGTTAGAAGTGGCTATGCATTTGCCTATAGAAGGTATTCAAAAAAATTTGTATCTGATGAAGATTATGCAAGAATTAATAAAATAGGTATGTGGTCAATGGAGTTTGATTATCCTTGGGATTACAGAAAATCTAAGAAAAATTAAAGCTAATAGGGTAGTTCTGTTGCCAGGTGCTCCAAAATTCTAATTAATCTTTTGTTTATTAATTATTACCATCTTGTTTAAGTCTTTTTTCAAATTTTCTCACTATGAAAGAAACAATTAATATCAAAATCAAATATTCCAAGATTAAAAATGTATAAATTTCTAATGGTCTATAAGTTGACACAACTAATTCATTAGCTTTTCTTGTTAAGTCACCAATACCTATAATTGATACCAATGAAGACATTTTTAATACATATACAAACTGGTTGCCTAATGCAGGAAGGATATTTTTAATTGCTTGTGGAAGAATTACTAATCTTAACCTTTTATAAAAAGTTAAACCCAGTGATGAGCCTGCTTCCCATTGTGATTTTTTAATTGAGTTTATTCCTGCTCTAAAAATTTCTGCTTGAAAAGCACTTTCACTTATTGCCAGCGCAATTATTCCAGACACAAATGGACTGAAACTTAATCCAGTCATTATAGGTAAACCATAATAAATCCATAATATTAAAACAAGTAACGGTATTGCTCTTACAATTTCCACATATCCAATATTTATGTATGTTAAAAATTTATTCTTAGCTAAAGAAGGAATTGCAACGATAAACCCTAAAATTGCAGATATAATTATAGATACTACTGAAATATAAATAGTTGTAGTTAAACCACTTAATAAAAATTTTAGGTTTGTTAAACCTTCAACATTGTTAGGTGATAGAATAAACCAACCCAATTCCTGACCACTACAAGAGGTAAGGGGTAAAATTAAAAGTAAAAAAAGTAAATTTTTCACTCTTAAAGTTATAATGAATTAGAGATTAATATCTAATTTTTTATAAGCTTTTTAAATTATATTTAGCGAGTAGTTTATTAAAGAAACCAGAGGATTTTTTACTTTTGATCCACTCATTTACATAATCATTCCAAACTTGATCATTTTTACTAACCATCATTGCTAAAAAGGCAGGATTTTTTTCTCCATCAGGAACAATTGCTAATTGAGGGTACTTGATAACTAATTTATTAGCCTCTGTTGAACTTGTAATGTTTCCATCAGCTCTACCAGCTAATACTTCTTGAAAGTCTCTTGCAGGTGATTCAACTGATTGTAATTTAGACAAAGGAAAGAACTCTTTAGCTTTTTCCTCTTGAGAAGTCCCAAGTGTTGTAGCAATTGTTACATCTTTATTGTTCAAAGATTTCCATGTTGAATATTTTTTTAAATTCTTTTTAAGTACCAATGGAACAGTTCCATACTTGTAATAAGAATCTGTAAATCCAGCAACTTCTGCTCTTTTTGGAGTTTTAGTGACACTTGTAGAAATATCATATCTTCCTGCTGTAATTCCTGAAACAATTGTTTTCCATTCAGTTGGAACAAAGGTAATTTTCACACCCATATCTTTTGCTAATTCTTGCATGACATCAATATCAAATCCCTTATATTTATTTGTAGCAGGATCTTTCATGGTCATTGGATCCCAGTCGCCTGTTGTTCCAACTTTTAACTCACCAGAGGATAAAATCTGATCAAGTTTTGATTCTGCGTTAAGAGAGAAGGGTAAAAGTGCTAATAGCACCACAAGAAGTATTTTTTTCATAAACTTTATATAACAATAATTTTAATAAATATAAGCTTATAACCTTGACGCACTATCACTCAACCAAGAGTGTAAATGCTCAGAAAAAGACCTTCTAACAAATAAATTAACCTCATTAATCTCTTTATGATGAATAATTACATCAATATGAGATAAAATTGTTTGAACAACTGGTCCTTTTTTTGTTTTAAAATCATTAAAATTGAAAGGGGAACCTGTAGCAAATAAATCAAAAACCTTACCACCTTTTATATTTAACATTACAAATTGGTCGCTAACATCAGTTACAGCGCCCAATTTAACTTTAGATATATTTTTAATTAATTCATCTTCAACTTGATAAGTGTTACTTTCCTCACTCACAGTTTCATTTGATATTAACATCCATTCATCGGGACTTAACCAAAATGCAGTTAATTTCTCTCCTGATGTAGACGTATTAGCTTCAGTGGGTAAAACCATATTAAGATTTTTACCTACTGCAGTAATAAAATCTTTTGTTTTACCTCTTATGATTAATTTCATAATAGGTTTGATTTCTTTAATTTCTAAATCAGAATAAGTTATATCCCCTTTAATAGAAGTTTTATAATTAAGCATTTAACCTCAAATTTTCTTTGTCAAAAAAAACAGGATCAACAATAGTCACATTAATATTTTTATTTTCCATTGGGATAAATAATTTTTGACCTAGCATATTTTTTCCACCTCTAACTACTGCTAGGGCAATAGATTTATTTAAATTAGGACTATAGTAACTTGAAGTTACATGACCTAGCATTTCAACTGGTTTTAAACTAGTGTCGGCAACTATCTGAGCTCCTTCTTCTAAAACTTCACTTGGATTATCTGTCAGTAAACCTACTAATTGTTTTCTATCTTCTTTCATGGTGTCAGACCTATAAAGAGATCTTTTACCAATAAAGTCATATTTCTTTTTACTAACAATCCAATCCATTTGTAAATCTATAGGAGTCATTGTTGCATCCGTATCTTGGCCAACAATAATAAATCCTTTTTCGGCTCTTAATAAGTGCATTGTCTCAGTGCCATAAGGAGTGATGTTAAATTCTTTACCTGCTTCCATGCATTTTTTCCATAAGTCTTCACCATAGTTAGCTTGGATATTAATTTCATAACTATGTTCACCAGTAAAACTAATACGCATAATTCTACATTTAATATTGCCAATTTTTGCATTTTTGAATGACATGTGTGGAAAGCTTTCATCTGAAAGATCAAGATCAGGTATTAATTTATTAAGAATTTTTTTACTATTAGGACCACAGATGCTAGCTGTTGCATAATGATCCGTTACAGATGACAAATACACATCTAGTTCAGGCCATTCAGTTTGTAGATAATCTTCTAGTTTTCCTAATACGTTTGCAGCACCACCTGTTGTTGTGGTCATAATATAATGATTTTCATCAAGTCTAGTTGTGACCCCATCATCGTAAACCATACCATCTTCATTAAGCATTAAACCATAACGACATTTTCCAATGGCAAGTTTTGACCAAGCATTTGTATAAACTCTGTTTAAAAATTCTGAAGCATCCGTTCCTTGAATATCAATTTTACCAAGAGTTGAAGCATCTAATATACCAGCACTATTTCTTGCAGCTTTACTTTCCCTTTGAACGGCCTCATGCATTGTTTCATTATTTTTTGGATAGTACCAAGCTCTTTTCCACTGCCCAACATTTTCAAATTCAGCTTTATTTTCTATGTGCCAGTCATTCATTGGCGTTCTTCTAAATGCATCAAAATATTCACCAACATTTCGTCCAACAATTGTTCCAAATGTTAATGGAGTGTAAGGAGGTCTAAACGTTGTAGTTCCAAGCTCACCCATCTTAACACCAGCAGTTTCTGCAATAATACCAAGGGCATGCATATTACCAAGCTTTCCTTGATCGGTACCCATTCCAGTTGTTGTATATCTTTTTACATGTTCAATCGATCTAAAGCCTTCTCTTAGAGCAAGTTTAATATCTTTTGCAGTTGCATCATTTTGATAGTCTACGAAAGGTTTTGTTTTTCCTAAAACTTTATCTGATGGAAGTAGCCAAATATTTCTAATCTCATTATCTTTAGGACAATTTATTTCTAAATTGTCAAATTCAGTTTCATTTATATTTAAAAATTCTTTTAAAGATTTTGTAGAATTTTTTACAACATCATCTAAATCAAAATCACCATTACATGAACCAATGCTAATTTGAGCTGATGAGTATATATCAGGAATAAATACTTGATCTTTTTCTCTAAATTTTAATTTACCTCCTGATTGAGTAAACAAATGAACGGCTGGCGTCCATCCACCTGCAATTGCTAGGCAATCACAATCAAGTTCTATTTTTTCTGGATTTGCAAAAGATTGACCATCTTCTGACAATTCCATTATTGTAATTTTATTAATTCTTTTATAACCCTCAGTATTTACAACTGTGTGTGATCTATAAACTTTAATCCCAAAATCCTCAGCTTCTTTAGTAAATGCAGTATTAGATTGCTTTCTAATATCTATGATTGCTTCAACTTTAATACCTTTTTTTTGTAATGAAATTGCACTTTCATAAGCTGTGTCATTATTAGTAAAAAATATATTTTTTTGACCAGTTGCAACACCATAATAATCTGCATATTTTTTAACTGCAGATGAAAGCATAATACCAGGTCTATCGTTATTATTAAATACCAGAGGTCTTTCTAAAGAACCAGTAGCAACAATAACCTTTTTAGCTCTAATTTTTAATAATCTTTGTCTTACTTTTTTATTTTTTTCATTTTTAGGAAGGTGATCAGTTAAATTTTCTCTAGCTAATAAATAGTTATATCCATGATAAGCAGCAACACTAGTTCTTGTTTTAATTTCTAGGTTTTCAATATTTCTTAATTCATTAATTTCATTTTCTAACCAAACAGAAGAATTTTGATCGTTTATTTTTACATGATCTGAATTTTGGAAAATTGTAGATCCTCCGATTTCATTTTTTTCATCAAGTAATAAAGTTTTAAGATTATTTTTTGCTGCAGTTTTTGCAGCTATAATTCCACTAATACCAGCTCCAATAACCAAAACATCACAGTGAATGTATTTATGATCATATATGTCAGGGTCAGGCACTGTTGGAGATTTTCCTAGTCCTGCTGAATGTCTTATAACATATTCATACTTTTCCCAAAAATTAGCAGGCCACATAAATGTTTTATAATAAAAACCAGCAGGTAGAAGTGGGGATAAGAAGTTATTTATACCTCCAATATCAAAGTCAACACTAGGCCAACAGTTTTGACTGTTTGCCTCAAGCCCATGATAGATTTCTAGTTCGGTTGCTCTAACATTGGGTTCCGTTAGTGCTGTGTTATTATGAACTTGTACAATTGCATTAGGCTCTTCAGATCCTGAAGTCATTATTCCTCGTGGTCTATGATATTTAAAACTTCTTCCTACTAGATGAATACCATTAGCTAGCAAAGCTGAGGCAAGGGTATCACCTTTGTATCCAAAATAAGTTTTATTATTGAATTTAAAAGAAACTCTAGAAGTTTCATCAATATATTTACTAGTTGTAACTCTTAAATTTTTTAGCATTAAATTATTTTATAGGAGGTTTTTCACCCATTTTATAAACAGCTTTAATTTGGTCATTTGAAGTATCCCTGACCATGTTAAACCACTTTCTACATCCGTGAGCATGGTTCCATCTTTCAAATTGAATACCTTTAATGTTTTTTCTCATAAATAAGTATTCTGCCCATTCATCATCACTTAATTCTGTGGGTTGTTTAGGTCTTTCAATGTGAGCCTCGCCACCAGCTTTAAATTCACTTTGTTCTCGTTCACCACAAAAAGGACAAGTAATTAAAAACATTAATGAGCTACCGCCGCTGCACCATGTTCATCAACAAGGTCTCCACTGATAAACCTATTTAAATTAAATGCAGCATTTAGTTTGTGCGGTTCATCATTTGCGATTGTGTGAGCAAATAAATCACCCGATCCAGGTGTTGCTTTAAATCCACCAGTTCCCCAACCACAATTAAAGTACAAACCTTTTATCGTCGTTTTACTAATAATAGGACTAGCATCTGGGCAGATATCTACAATTCCACCCCATTGTCGAAGCATTCTCATTCTACTAAAAATTGGATAAAGTTCTAAGATTGCATTTAATGTTCCCTCAACAATATCGTGACTACCTTTTTGTGAATAAGAAACATAATCATCAGTGCCTGCGCCTATTACTAGCTCACCTTTGTCAGACTGACTAACATATGCATGTACAGCGTTAGACATTACTACCGTATCAATAATAGGCTTAACTGGCTCTGAAACTAGAGCTTGAAGAGGTTTGCTTTCTAAAGGTAATCTTAAACCTGCCATGTTTGCTAGTACACTTGAATGACCAGCAGCAACCACTCCAACTTTTTTAGTTTTTATAAAACCTTTAGTTGTTTCAATACCTTCTACTTCATCACCATTTCTTTTAATTCCTTTAACTTCACAATTTTGAATTATATCTACACCCATTTCATCTGCACCTCTAGCATACCCCCAAGCAACAGCATCATGTCTTGCGGTACCAGCTCTTCTTTGTAAAGTTCCACCCAGTACAGGATATCGAATATCTTGTGAGGTATTAATAATAGGGCAAAATTTTTTGACTTCTTCTGTGCTTAAGTAAACTGCATCTATACCATTTAATCTATTTGCATGCGTTCGTCTTTTTAAATCTCTAACGTCTTGTAGGTTATGAGCAAGATTCATCACACCTCTTTGACTAAACATTACATTGTAATTTATTTCTTGAGATAAACCTTCCCACAATTTTAAAGCATGATCATAAAGACCAGCACTAGCATCCCATAAATAATTAGATCTTATAATCGTAGTATTTCTTCCTGTATTACCACCACCAATCCAGCCTTTTTCTACTACCGCAATATTTGTCATATTATGTTTTTTTGCTAAATAGTAAGCAGTTGCCAAACCATGACCACCACCACCAATAATAACCGCATCATATTCTTTTTTTACAGTGGGATCTTTCCAGGCTTTTTGCCAATTTTCATGATAGGAAAAAGCATTTTTGACTAATGAGAATATTGAATACTTATTTTTCATAATATTATTCAAGAATTACTTTATAAATATTGAATATTCAATACAATCGGTTATATCAATGTCGCAGTGGAAGAGTGGGTGAGAGGCTGAAACCAGTCGTTTGCTAAATGACCGTGCGGGGAAACTTGTACCGAGGGTTCGAATCCCTCCTCTTCCGCCATTAAAATAAAGGCTGATCTTTAAAAAAGTCTTTCATTTTAATAGGCTTTTTTTCCAAGATATATCTGTAAACATTGTAGTTTTCCATAACACGTTGAACATAGTTACGAGTTTCTTTAAATGGAATTAATTCAACCCAGTCTACAAAATCAATTTGTTTTTTTTGAGGATCTTTGTTTATTTTTTTCCAGTGTTTAACTCTTTTAGGACCGGCATTATATGCGGCGGTAGCAAAAGGGTAGGCACCATCATATTGTAAAATTAAACCAGCTATATAATGAGAACCTAGATTAATATTGTATTCAGGATCAGAAGTTAACCTTGATTTTGAATATGGTAGCTTTGCTTGTTTAGCAACTAGCTTAGCCGTATAGGGCATTATTTGCATTAATCCTTGTGCACCAACATGACTGTTTGCTCTCATGTCAAACTCACTTTCTTGTCTTATAAGAGAAAGTATAAATGCTGTTTCTGGTATTTTTCTACCATTAACATACTGGGGGACACTTATAATTGGATAATTAAAAGTATTATGAAATCTTTTTTCATATGAGGCTAACTTTGACACTTGGATCGCAAAATCGTATCTTGATATATTTGTAGCAAGTTCAGCTGCTAAAATCTCACTTCCACTTGCAATATTGTCATTAGCCAAATGTCTCAGTATATTTTTGGTATATTTATCTTTATTTAATTCATTTAAAAGATGTGTAATTTTTACAAGCTCTTTATTGTAAAAATATTTTCGATAGTCATCTTTAACATCAGCTTGTTCTTCAAGTTCAAAATTTTGACTAGGGTTGATTTTTAAAAAGGCTAATTGACCATAGTAAGTTGTTAGATATTTTGTTGCTTCACGATACCAATCTTCTGATTGTCGTTTATCACCAATTTTTTCATAAGATCTACCAAGCCAATAAGCGCCTCTCGCCAAACTTATAGGGTAACTAACATTTTGATAAAAGTTATTGAAATGATCAACTGCTAAAATGGGATCATTTAAAAAACTTAATGCAATCCAACCACTCAACCATTCTGCCTCAGCAAACTCTGATCCTTTATCTAGTGAGTGTTGGCTAGCAACTTTATAAGCTGTCTCATATTTGTTTTTATAAATAAGAGCTCGTGTCATGATTGCTCTCTCAACCCACCATTTATCTGGTCTCACTAGATAATCTTTATTATTTTTAATTGAAAACAATATTTCAAGTGAACTATCAATTCTGCCTCTTTTTCTTCTCCATTTAAGTCGGTCATGATTTAGACCAGCATCATTTTTGAATTTTTGTGGAACATTTTTTATTGCCTGGTCAACACCATAAGATTTACTCATCAAAATTTGTCTAGCTGTATAAAGTAGTTGATAATCTTTAGGTAAATAAGGAAGCATTCTTTTTAAATCCCAATATTTATTTTCCCATGCTAAATAATCAGCTCTATTTATATAATCTTTTGAGTCTAAATATTTTCTATATTTTTTACTTAAAGATTTCATGCTATCTCTAGAAAGTTCTGCTGTAATCCAGCCTCTCTTAATTAAAGCAATTCCTTTTTCACTATCTCCAGTTTGTATAAAGCTTTCACCTAATACCAGCATACCATAGCCACTTAAGGGCTCATTAACACCAAACCAATTAATAATTTTTTTAGGAGAAATTTTATCCGTTGAAAGTTTTTGTTCTGCTAAATATTTTATTCTACTTATTCTTGGGTAGTCTTTATTATTTTGTATAAAAGTCATGTAGTCATAAAACGTAGCTTGGTTTCCTGTTGTTAATAAATGTCTCCATTGTATAAAATTATATATGGATTTATCTTTAGCATTTTTTGAATTTTTCAATGCAGTTGTCCATTGACTTTTTTCCATTGCCTGGATAGATTTTTTTGCAATATCATAGTCTTTTTGGCTGTAGTATTTTGAGCTTTTTTGAACTACAGATTTTTCACTTTTAACTATTAACGGCTTACTTTTAGGAATTAGAAAATTAATTTCTTTTTTATTTTTTTTGACTGTTATGATTTTGATTTCTTCTTTTTTTTGTGATGGTTTAGGTTTAGGCTTAAGGATCCCCTGAGATATCTTTTCCCTCTTTACTTCTTCATTTAAAATAGGTTTTTTTAGAGGAATTATTGATATTTCAGCAGCAAATACATTCCCTATAATTACCAAACTTAATAATAGTGATCTTATAAAAAAAATTATCTTTCTGGGCATAAATTTACTAAATGAATCTTTAAACTATGTTATAAGTATTTATGTTCAAAGGATCAAATGTTGCTTTAATAACCCCGTTTAAGAATAATGAGCTAGATGTTGAGGCTTATATTAAGCTTATTCATTTTCAAATATCAAACGGTACAAACGGTTTGGTTCCTGCTGGAACAACAGGTGAGTCCCCAACATTAAGCCATGATGAACATCAAAAAGTAATAGATTTATGCGTTAGAGAAAGCAATGGAAAAACTATAGTTATTGCCGGTACTGGTTCTAATTCGACTAAAGAAGCAATTTCTTTAACAACTCATGCAGAAAAAGCGGGAGCAGATGCGGCTCTAGTAGTAACTCCATATTACAACAAACCCACTCAAGAGGGTTTGTATCAACATTATAAAGCAATAAACGACAAATGTGGGATACCAATTATAATTTATAATATTCCTGGAAGATCTGTAATTGATATGTCTGTTGATACAATGGCTAGATTATTTGAATTGAAAAATATTGTTGGCGTTAAAGATGCAACTGGTGATCTAGATAGAGTTAATCAACAAAAAGATAAAATGGGAACTGATTTTGTTCAACTAACAGGTAATGATGATAACGCTTTAGAATTTAATAACAGAGGTGGAGTAGGCTCTATAAGTGTAACTGCCAACATTGCTCCTAAGTTATGTTCTGATTTTCAAAAAGCCTCAAAAATAGAAAATAATGAAAGTAAGCTTGAAGCAATCAGATTAGATAAAATTTTACAACCCATTCACAGCTCTATGTTTATAGAAAGCAATCCAAGCCCTGTTAAGTATGCTGCAAAACTTCTGGGTCTTTGCGATGATGACGTTAGATTGCCTTTGGTTAAAGTTACAGACCCAACTAAGAATATTGTTAAAGAAGCTTTAGTATCAGCAAATCTACTCTAATGAACAAGAAAGCCAATTCTGGTTTAAAAATTATTTGCTTAAATAGAAAAGCAAGTTTTAATTTTTTTTTTGAAGATTTAATTGAAGCTGGGATAGTTCTTAAAGGGTCTGAGATTAAATCCATTAGAGACGGAAAAGTTAATATTGCAGACTCTTATGCTGTAGAGAAAGACGGTGAAATAGTTTTAATTAACTCTCATATTGCTGCTTTTAAGCAAGCCAGTTATTCAAATCATAACCCTACAGATGAACGAAAATTATTATTAAACAAAAAGGAAATTAACAAATTAATTGGTAAAATGCAGAGGGATGGTTTTACACTTGTTCCAACAAAGATGTATTTTAAAAAGGGAAAAGCTAAAATAGAAATAGCAGTCGCAAAAGGTAAAAAACAATTTGATAAAAGAGCTACTAAAAAAAATAGAGACTGGAATCGTGAAAAAGCAAGACATATTAGAAAATCAAGTTAAACAATCTTATTTAGCAATAGGATCAAATTTAGGTAATAAAATTACCAACATTCATATAGCCTTGTCTGAACTTAAGAAAAATAAAATTAAGATAAAAAAAGTTTCATCTCACTATTTATCAAAATCTTGGCCAAATCCTTTAATGCCAAGTTTCATAAATATTGTAATAGAAATCGAGACAATCTTAACACCTTTAGAATTATTAAAAATTTGTAACAATATTGAATTAAAATTAGGCAGGGTTAGACTAAAAAAAAATGCTCCACGAACATGTGATATTGATATAATTGATTATGATAAAAAAATTTTGAATATAAATAGTGACAAGTTAATAATACCTCATCCAGAGATGACTAAGAGAAATTTTGTATTGTTACCATTATTTGAGATAAACAGAAGTTGGAAGCATCCAGAATCTAAGATTAATATAGTAAATTTAATTAATTCTTTATCAATTAAAGATTTAAGATCTATTAAACAAATATAAATTGGTGTTATAGTTAAAAAATGATTAATTCAGAAGAGTTAATAAATAAAGTTAAAACTTATAATAAATTTTTAAATCCAGAAAAATTAAGTAAAGCATATAATTATGCTGTTAAAGCTCACGAAAATCAAAAACGTGATTCAGGTGATCCTTATTCAAATCACCCTATAGCTGTTGCTTCAATACTTAGTGAGCTAGAGTTAGACAGTGCTACTATTGTTACAGGGCTTTTACATGATACGATTGAGGATACTCACGCAACTTATGAAAATATTAAAGATGAATTTGGTGAAGAGATTGCCAATCTTGTAGATGGTGTAACCAAAATTTCTGTTTTTGAAAACCAAGCAACATCATCTTCTAAAGCAGAAAACTTTAGAAAATTAATCTTAGCTACATCAAAAGACATAAGAGTATTACTTGTAAAGCTGGCAGATCGTTTACATAATATGAGAACTATTGATGCTATATCTAAAGTTGAAAAAAAAGAACGTATAGCGAGAGAGACAATGGAAATTTATGCTCCTTTAGCAGATAGAATGGGCATGCATAGAATTAGAGATGAACTTGAAGACTTATCATTTAAAGTTTTGAATAATGAAGCACGTGAACTTATTAAAAAAAGATTAGACGAAATTAAAGAAGACAAAGTAAATAGTTTTAATTCTATTTCTTTACAATTAAGTGAGCTTTTAAACGAACATAAGATTAATGCTGAAATTTTTGGAAGAGAAAAAACACCATTTTCTATATGGAGAAAAGTTCAAAAAAAAAGAACATCATTAGAGCAAATTACAGACATAATTGGATTTAGAGTTATTCTTAATAGTGGAGAAGATTGCTATAAAGCATTAGGAATTTTTCATCAACACTGGAATTGTATACCAGGAAAATTTAAAGATTATATATCATCACCAAAAATAAATAATTATCAGTCATTGCACACAGCTGTGATAGGTCCAAATAGAAGACCTATTGAAATTCAAATAAGAACTATGCCAATGCATGAATTTGCCGAAAGAGGTATTGCATCCCATTGGAAATATAAATCATCTGAAAAATTTGATTCATTAACATGGAAAGAATATGACTGGTTAGCTGACCTTGTGGAAATTATTGGTAAAAATGAAAACCCTGAACATTTTTTTGAGTATACAAAACTACAAATGTTTCAAGAAAATGTTTTTTGCTTTACACCAAAAGGTTTAGTTATCAAATTACCAAAAAATGCAACACCAATAGATTTTGCATATGCTGTTCATACAAAAGTTGGCGATCATGCAATATCTTGTAAAATTAACGGTAATGACAGTGAATTACAAAACATACTTTATAACGGTGACGTAGTTGAAATCATAACCTCTAAAAATAAATCACCATCATTGCATTGGATACCAATTACAAAAACTGGAAAAGCAAGAGCTGCTATTAGAAGATACTGGCATTCTAAAGGTGAACAAAAAGAAGAAAGAATAAAAAAATACAATACAACACTTTGGATTTCTCTTCCAGATCAACCTGGTAAACTTGGTGAAATAACTACATCATTAGGCTCTCATAAACTGAATATATCAAGTGTAGAGATGAAAGAAAAAACTAAAGATTATATTAACTTCAGATTTAACCTTATTATTAGAGACTTGAAAAACTTTACAAATTTTATCAGTGAGCTAAAACAAAAAGATATTAAATTTAAAATCATTAGACATGAGGAAAAAAGAAATGCTTTCACACAAAAAATCTTTAAATATTTTAAAAAAAACTAATGCTCTTTTAGAAGGTCATTTTGTTCTATCATCAGGTTTGCATTCACCTAAATATATTCAATGTGCCAAACTTTTAAGTTTTCCACATTTGGCAAAAGATATTTGTAATTCATTAGCAAAAAAAATTAAAAAAAAATTTAAATCTATAGATTTGATTTTAGCTCCGGCAATGGGTGGAGTTATTATTGGTTATGAAATTGGTAAAATTTTAAAAAAAGAAACAATTTTTTGTGAAAGAGTTAATGGTAAATTTGCTTTAAGACGAGGTTTTCATATAAAAAAAGGATCAAAAGTTTTAATAATCGAAGACGTTATAACAACTGGTAAATCGAGTTTAGAGTGTGTTAAATTGATAACAAAACCTGGTGCAAAACTTATTGGTTTTGCTTCAATTATTGACAGATCAACCAAGAATTCATTAAAAATAAAAAAAAATATTATCTCACATATGAAGATAGATGTTCCAACATTTAAGAGTAATAAATTACCTGAAAGTCTTAAAAATACTCCAATTACAGTTCCTGGAAGTAGATTTATTAAATGAAAAGACTAGGAGTTAATATTGATCATGTTGCTACAGTAAGAAATGCAAGAGGATCTTTTCATCCTGACCCATTTACTATTGCCAAACATGTAATTAAATGTGGAGCACACTCAGTTACCATTCATTTAAGAGAAGACAGAAGACATATAAAAGATTCTGATGTTGTTAAAATTTGCAAAAGTAGAAAAATAATTACCAATTTAGAAATTTCACTCAACAAAGAAATAATTGATATAGCATTAAAGAATAGACCTAATTTCATTTGTATAGTTCCTGAAAAAAGAAAAGAGGTGACAACAGAAGGTGGATTAAATTTAATTAAAAATAAGAAAAAAATCACATCTATAATATCATTATTTAATAAGAAGAATATTAGAACAAGTCTATTTATTGACCCAAACTTAAAAGATATAAAAATTGCAAAAGAATTAAATGCTACTTGTGTTGAGCTACATACGGGAAAAATTTCAAATTTAATAAAAGAAAATAAAAGTTATAAAAATGAATATTTAAAAATTAAAAAATGTTCAGAACTGGGTGTTAAACTTGGTATCGAGGTTCATGCAGGTCATGGTCTTGACTATAAAACTACCTCTATACTAAGTAAAATTAAAGAAATTACAGAATTTAATATTGGTCATTTTATAATTGGTGAGTCACTTACCCATGGTTTAAAAAAAACCATTAAAATATTTAAAAAAATAACCAATAAATAAATATGAAAATTCTTGGTATTGGTGTTGATATAGTAGAAAATATTAGAGTACATAAATCTTTAAAAAATGTTAATTTTATTAAAAGAGTTTTTTCTAGCTCAGAAATATTGTTAGCCAAAAAAATAACTAATAAAAAATCTTATTATTCTAAAAGATTTGCTGCTAAAGAAGCATTTTCTAAAGCTATTGGAACTGGTTTTAGAGAGAATTTGAATTTCAAGGATATAACTGTAATTAACGATAAGTTAGGTAAACCCTCATTTGTGGTCACAGACAAAATAAAAAAAATTGTTAAAAAGCGATTTAAAATATCATCCTTTAATTTCTTTCTGTCAATTTCAGATGAAAAAAAATATTCTGTAGCCTACGTGATTTTACAAAAAAAATGATATCAAAAAAAATTATAATCGATAATATTAAAACAATTTTTTATGCTTTAGTTATAGCTATTGTTATTAGATCTCTTTTTATTCAACCTTTTTATATTCCCTCATCATCAATGGAACCAACGTTATTAATTGGTGATAGATTGTTTGTTACGAAATATTCTTATGGTTATAGCAAGCATTCTTTTCCTTTTAGTCCACCAATAATAAATGGAAGACTATTTTATAATAAACCTAAGGTTGGAGATATTATTGTTTTTAAAACACCAGCTGATAACAGAACTGATTATATTAAAAGATTAATTGGTCTCCCAGGAGACAATATTCAATTTATTAACGGCGATTTATTCGTAAATAATAATCAAATATTAAAATCTAGAATTTCCCAAAATGATAAAATTTATTGTGGAAATCAAACAATAGATGTTAATACATTTGAGGAAAAGCTTCCAAATGGCAAAACACATAATAGTGTATATTTAAAAAGTTATAGTTTTCAAAGTTCAGATAACTTTATAGTTCCGCCTCAACACTACTTTTTTTTAGGAGATAATAGAGACTGTTCTAAAGATAGTAGATATTTGACTAGTGTTGGATATGTACATGAAGATAATTTAGTCGGTAAAGCTCAATTTATTTTTTTTTCATCTGATTTTAGAATTGGAAATATTTTTTCTTTTTGGAAATGGCATAAGACAATTAGATTCGACAGGTTTTTTAAGAAAATTATTTAATGAAAACTAACCCCATAAAATTAGAAAAGAAATTAAAGTTAAAGTTTTCTGATCAAAAAATTTTTATTAAGAGTTTAACGCATAAAAGTTTTGACTCAATAAACAACAATGAAAAGATTGAATTCTTAGGGGATAGAGTTTTAGGTCTTATTATTGCAAAAAAATTACTAGAACTTTATCCTGAAGAAAAGGAAGGGGTGTTAGATAAAAAATTTGCTTCATTGGTAAATAAAAAAAAATGTTTAGAAATTGCAAAAAAAATAGAACTAGAGAAATATATTTTAGTTTTAAACCCCAAGAATAAAAAAATTGAAATTGAAGATAAAATTGTAGCGGACTGTTTAGAGGCTTTAATCGGTGCGATCTATCTTGATAAAGGTTTAAATTTTACTGAAAAATTTATTCTTAATTTATGGAGCGAACATATTACAGCAAGTGTTATAACTCAAATTGATGCTAAGACAAAACTACAAGAATACTCACTTAAAATTTTCAAAGTTTTGCCTATTTATAAACTAATCTCAAATACAGGGCCCCGACATAAACCTCTTTTTAAAGTTGCCGTTAAATTAAAAAATACTAAATTTTTTACAGCAGAAGGAACTTCTAAAAAAGATGCAGAGCAGAATGCTGCTTCTTTATGTTTAGAGGATATTTTTAAAAAATGAATTGGGACGATAGTGCTTATTTAGTTTCTAAAAATAGATATAGTGAAAATTCAATAATCGCTGAGGTCTTTACAGAAAACCATGGAAAAATCTCAGGGATAATTTTTGGTGGAACTTCAAAGAAAATCAAAAACTACTTGCAAATTGGTAATAAGATTTATGTAAACTATAATTCTAAAAGTGTTACTAGAATTGGTTATTTCAAAATAGAGATTTTAAAAGCTTTAACACCGCTCTATTTTGATGAAAATCAGAAACTATCATGCATTACATCGGCAATGCACCTTATAAAACTTCTTACTGCTGAAGCACAATCTAATAAAGAAATTTTTAAATTAATTGATAAATTTTTTGAAATATTAACTTCTGAAAATTGGATTCAAAAATATATTTTCTGGGAGTTAGAACTTTTAAAATTATTGGGATATGATTTGGAATTAAAAACTATGGCTGAAAAAGAAATTGTTGATAGTGAAGTCAATTATTACGTTAAATCCTCAACTGAAAAAAAAAGTATTCCAAATTTTCTAATAGATGAAAATAATATGGATGTTAATTTGAAAAATTTACTTAAAGGACTCAAGCTCGTTAGTGATTACCTTGAAAAAAGTATTCTTAAACCAAATAATTTAAATCTTCCTACTTCTAGAACTCATTTTATTAATCTTTTAAAATAGTTATCTAATTAAATCGTCAATTCTATCTGCGTAATAGCTTACTATAGCGTTTGCTCCAGCTCTTTTAAAAGCTATCAAGCTCTCTAACACTGAGTTTTTATCTATTAGACCTTTTTTGATACTATTACTTAATAGTGAGTATTCACCTGATACTTGGTAAGCGAGAACAGGAATTTTAAAATTATCTTTAACTGTTTTAATTATATCAAGATAGGGCATACCGGGTTTAACCATAACCATATCAGCTCCTTCTTTAATATCTAGCGCCACTTCTCTTATTGCCTCATTGCTATTTCTAAAGTCCATTTGATAATTTTTCTTATCACCCTTTAACAAACCTTTAGAACCAACTGCATCTCTGAATGGACCATAAAAACTTGAAGCATATTTTACTGCATAAGAAAGTAGTTGAACCATTTCATGACCCTCCTTATCTAAAGCTTTTCTTATTTTACCTATTCTTCCATCCATCATGTCTGAGGGAGCCAGAATATCACAGCCAATTTCTGCTTGTAACAATGATTGATTTATTAATACTTCAATAGTTTCATCATTTAACACGTAGCCTGATTTTATTAAACCATCATGACCATGTGAGGTATAAGGATCTAAAGCTACATCACACATAATACCAATTTCATTTTTATATCTTTTTTTAATATATCGAATGGCCTTACAAACAAGATTGTCTTCATTCAATGCCTCAGTTCCAATTTCATTTTTTTTTGTTTTATTTGTATAAGGGAACAATGCAACCATAGGTATTTTGCTTTTGATTGCTCTATCAACAATAATTCCAAGTTTATCTATTGTGTATCTATAAACATCAGGCATTGTTTTAATGGATTGTTTTATATTTTTTCCATCAATCAAAAATATAGGTAATATAAAATCGCTAGATGACAGGCTATTTTCTTGAACTAATCTTCTAGACCAATCATTTTTACGACTACGTCTAAGTCTTAAATTTGGGTAATTTCCTGTAATCATGTTTAAATCTGCTTTTAAAATGCGACAAATGTATTATACAAATATATATTAAAAAAGGTAGAAAACAACTGCATGAGCTTAGACAACAAAAACATAATTGACTTAGATCTAAAAAAAGATCAAAAAGTTTTAGATTTTAGTGATTTTCAAAAACAAGATATTAAATTTGATATTAATAAACTCCAAGAAGCTTATAACCAAATTGTTCAAACAAGAAAATTTGATGATGGCGGTGGTATTGCTCACTTTGGGGCTATTTGTTTAACACAAATTCCTGGAGATCCAGATTCTATTAAAGGAAGCAAGGCTAGAGGCTCTTACTGGACAAAACCAGACAAATCAGGAAAAGAAGTTACTAGAGATGTTTCAATAGATGAGGCTGCATACTCTGAATTTATACCAGACTATGAAAACACTTATTTCAAGGAAGTATTTGATGCACTTTCTTCAAAATACAAATTAGGTAGAGTTAGAATTTTACTTAAGGAGCCAAGATCAACATTGAGTTGGCATAGAGATCCAGAGCCAAGGTTACATATACCTATAATTACAAACCCTGGTTGCTTAATGGTTATTGATAATGTTGCAAAACATATGCCTGCTGATGGCTCAGTGTGGGTAACTAATAATGTAAAATACCATAATGCCTTTAATGGTGGTGAAGAAAACAGAGTTCACTTGGTAGCCTGTGTTTTAGATTATAAGTTTAATTAAATTGAAAAAAATATTTTTATCCTCTGATCACGCTGGTTATAAATTAAAAGAATTAATTAAACTTCATTTAGATAAAAAGAAAATTAACTATACAGACTTAGGTCCATTCAATAGTGAAAGTGTTGACTATCCAGACTATGCTCATAAAGTTGCTAAAAAAGTTAAAACAAACAATAATCATGCCGGCATACTCGTATGTGGCTCTGGGATGGGAATGAATATTGCTGCAAATAGACATAAAAATATACGTGCTGCTCAGTGTTTTAATTTGAAATCAACTAAATTATCAAGATTGCATAACGATGCAAATATCATTACATTAGGATCAAGACTACTTACTAAAAAAACTGCTTTAAATTGTGTTAGCGTTTTTTTAAATACAAAGTTTGAAGGTGGAAGACACGCAAAAAGAATTAAAAAGATTTAATTATGTCTAGTGAAAAAAACTATTTAAATGAAAATTATAAAAGCTTTTTTGAAGACAGCTTATCTGTAACTGATCCAGAATTACATAAAGCCATAAGTGATGAGCTAAAAAGACAACAACAACATATAGAATTAATTGCTTCTGAAAATATAGTTTCTCAAGCTGTTTTAGAGGCTCAAGGCTCTGTATTAACAAATAAATATGCAGAAGGATATCCTGGAAAAAGATACTATAATGGATGTGAGCATGTTGATGTTGCTGAAAATTTAGCCATAGAGAGATTAAAGAAAATTTTTGATTGTAAATTTGCAAATGCCCAACCACATTCTGGAGCTCAAGCAAATGGAGCTGTTTTTTTAGCACTATTAAATCCTGGTGATACATTTATGGGAATGAGTTTAAATTCTGGTGGACATATTACTCATGGGTTAAAAATATCAATGTCAGGTAAATGGTTTAATCCCATAGGGTATGACGTTGATAAAGAGTCTGAACTTATTGATTATGATAATGTTGAAAAACTTGCATTAGAACATAAACCAAAACTCATAATTTGTGGTGGTAGCGCTTACTCTAGAGTAATCGACTTTAAAAGATTTAGAGAGATTGCTGATAAAGTAGGGGCATATTTGATGGTGGATATGGCTCATTTTTCAGGTTTAGTTGCTGGTAAAGGTTATCCTAACCCATGTGAACACGCACACGTAGTTACTTCAACAACTCATAAAGTTTTCAGAAGTGCTAGAGGTGGAATTATTTTAACTAATCATGAAGACCTAGCAAAAAAATTTAACACTGCAGTATTCCCTGGTTATCAAGGTGGACCGTTGATGCATGTCATTGCTGGAAAGGCTGCTGGGTTTTTGGAAGCTTTAAGACCAGATTTTAAAGATTATATCAAATCAGTTTTGGCAAATGCCAAAATTTTATCTGAGACACTTAAGAATAATGGTTTTAAGATTTATTCTGGTGGAACAGATACACACTTAATGTTAGTTGATCTAAGACCTTTCAATGTTAAGGGTAATGCCGCTGCTGAAAGCCTTTCAAATGCTAATATTACCTGTAACAAAAATGGAATACCTTTTGATTCTGAAAAGCCAATGATTACTTCTGGGATAAGACTTGGAACTCAAGCTGCAACAACTAGAGGCTTTGGATTAAAAGAGTTTGAGAAAGTAGGTGAATTAATTACTAAAGTTGTAAAAGGTTTGTCTGAAAACCCTGAGGATAACAGTAAAATTGAAGAAGAGGTTAGAAATGAAGTTATAGATCTTACATCTAACTTTCCAATATATAAAAATTTAAAATAATGATTTGTTCAATTTGTAAAAAAGGTGAAACATCAGTAGTAGATTCTAGACCTACAGAAGATGGAACAGCCATAAGAAGAAGAAGACTTTGTGTGTGTGGAGCTAGATTCACAACTTTCGAAAGAGTACAATTTAGAGAAATAATGGTAGTCAAAAAGAATGGAAGAAAATCATCGTTTGATAGAGATAAACTTTCTAAATCAATTTATATAGCATTAAAGAAAAGACCTATTGATACCGAAACTGCAGAAAAATTTATTAGTCGAACTTCAAGAGCTTTAGAAGAACTTGGTCAAAGTGAAATTTCATCAAATACAATTGGCACAATGGTTATGGAAGGTTTGAAAGATCTTGATCCTGTTGCATACGTTAGATTTGCATCTGTTTATAGAAATTTTAGAGAAGAAAAAGACTTTGTGCAATTCGTGGACAAATTAGATGTCTACAAAAAAAGATAAATTTTCAATTAAAGATAAAATTTTTATGGAGCTTGCCTTGAATTTGGCAAAAGCTCGTCATGGACTAACTGGAATTAATCCTTCTGTAGGTTGTGTGATTGTCAAAAATAATAAAATACTTTCAATTGGTCAAACAGGTTTTAAAGGTACACCTCATGCAGAATTTAATGCCATTAAAAATTCACATGAAAATTTAGAAGGCTCAAAAATGTATGTGACCCTTGAACCATGTAGTCATTATGGAAAAACCCCTCCGTGCACAAATATTATAATTAAAAATAAAATTAAAGAAGTTGTCTATGGAGTTGAAGATATTGATAAAAAAGTTAAAGGTAAAACTTTAAAAATTCTTAAGTCAAAAAATATTTTAGTAAAAAAAGATTTACTCAAAAAACAAATTAATAAATTTTATGCACCTTATTTTTTTAATAGAAAAAAAAACCTTCCTTATGTTACTGGTAAAATTGCAATTTCTAAAAATAATTTGATATATAGCAAAGATACTAAAAGAATTTCAGATATTCATACTGATAAATTTACACATTTTCTTAGATATAAAAATGACTCGTTAATGATTTCCTCCAAAACTTTAAATAAAGATGACCCAAAACTCAATTGCAGACTAGAAGGTTTGAGTAAATTTTCTCCTAAAAGAATAATTTTAGATAGAAACTTAGAAATTAAAAAGAATTCATATATTTTTAAAACAGCAAATAAAGACAATACTATAATTTTTTATCATAACGCCAAAGCTGAGGTGAAATTAATGTTAAAAAAAAAAGGTATAACTTTAATCAAAAGTAAATTAAATAAAAATAGCTTTGATATTAAATCAATTTTAATGAAACTCTATGTCCTTGGCTGTAGGAATTTATTAGTTGAAGGGGGAAATGATCTTTCTAAACACATTATTAAAAAAAAATTATTTAATGAATTTTATTTATACAAATGTAGTAAAAGTTTATCAAAGTTAGTTAATCATAAAGAGTTTGGTTTTCTTAAAGAATTAAAGAAAAATTATAAAAATAAATTGAAAATTAATAAAAAATTAGGCAAAGATGTAATTACACTTTACAAATAATATTATGTTTAATGGAATAATTTTTAATCAAGGTTTAATTACTAAATTTGAAAAAAGATCAAAAGGTATTAATATTTTTGTAAAAGCTGATTTAAAGTTAACACGTAAAGATCTGGGTGTATCAGTTGCTTGTGATGGTGTTTGCTTAACATTAATCGATATTAAAAATCAGATAATGGAATTTTATCTTTCTGATGAAACTATACAAAGATCAAAATTTAAATTCTTAAAAATAAATGATAAAATCAATCTTGAACTTCCTTTAAAATTTGGCCAAAAAATATCAGGACATATTTGCCAAGGCCACATTGATGCAGTAGGTAAAATACAAAGTATTAAAAAAATTGATAAATCATATTTATTTGATTTTGAAATTGTTAAAAAAGAACGAGCAAATTTAATTGATAAAGCCTCTATATGTATAAATGGAATTTCTTTAACAATTTCCAAAGTAACCAAAAAAGGTTTTCAAGTTTGGGTTATTCCACACACCTTTAAGCTAACCAATTTATCTTCGTTAAAAAAAGGCAGTCTAGTTAATATAGAGATAGATATCTTATCTAAATACGTTAGAAATTATTTTAATGAAAAAAAATAATTATGCATCCATTGAAAGTATAATAAATATCGCAAAGAAGGGTGGTATGTTCATCTTAGTTGATGATGAGAAAAGAGAAAACGAAGGAGACTTAATAATATCAACCACTGACTCAAGTGCTAAAAATATAAATTTTATGGCAAAATATGGTCGTGGATTAATTTGTCTGGCGCTAGATAGTGTACAAGCAAAGCGATTAAATTTATCTTTGATGTCACCAATAAATCAATCAAGGAATAAAACTGCATTTACAATTTCTATTGAAGCAAAAAAAGGAATAACAACAGGTATCTCAGCAAAAGATAGAGCAAAGACAATTAAAATTGCTTCAAAAAAAAATGCAAATAAGAAAGACATAGTTTCACCTGGACATGTTTTTCCAATTATTGCGAAAGACGGCGGCGTTTTAGTAAGAGCTGGTCACACAGAAGCCTCTGTTGATATTTCAAAACTTGCTAAAAAAAATAACTCTGCAGTTATTTGTGAAATAATGAATGAAGATGGGACAATGGCCAAAGGCCAAGATTTATTTGATTTTGCAAACAAACATAATTTAAAGATAGGTAAAATCGAAGATCTTATTGCTTATCGTTTAAAAAAAGAAAAATTAATTAAACTTAAAAAACAATCAGATATTAAAGTAAAAAATCAAAAATATAAAATTCGAATTTATGAAAACCTTTTAGATGGATCTGAGCATTTTGCTTTGATTAAAGGAAATATTAAAAAAGGGATAATACCAAGAGTTAGAGTAATTTCTTCTAACGTAGTTCAAAATTATTTAATTAATCAACAATTACCAAATTCATTTGATAAAACTTTAAATTATTTTAAGAAATTTAATAACTGTGTTTTAGTTTTTATAAAAGATACAAATTTAAAATCTGTTACACAAACACTTAAGGATTATAAAAACAAAAATTTCTATAAAAAAGGAAATGATAAGCTTATAAGAAATTATGGTATTGGTGCTCAAATAATTAAAGATTTAAAGATTAAAAATATGATATTAATTACTAAGTCTCTTAAAAAAGTTATTGGTTTGGAAGGTTATGATATAAAGATTACTAAACAGGAAATTATTTAATGAAAAGAAAATATTTAATAGTTATTGCTGATTATTATAAAGATATATCAAAGGGTTTACTAAGTAGTGCAAAGAGCATATTACCCAAATCTAGTTTAATAAAAATTATTAATGTTCCTGGTGTTTTTGAAATACCAGTTACGATTTCAAAGAATATTAAGAAATATGATGCTTTTTTAGCTCTTGGTTGTGTTATTAAAGGCCAAACACCTCATTTTGATTTTATTTCTCATTCTTCAACTGATGCAATAATGAAACTTTCTGTAGATAGCAAAAAACCCATTGGTAATGGAATTATTACCTGTCTTAATATGCGTCAAGCTATAGCTAGGAAGAAAAAGGGTAGAGAAGCAGCTCAAGCTGTAATATCTGTTCTTTCTCAATAACAATGAGAACTCCATATAATCCCAATCAAAGTCCGAGGGTAATTATTATCCAAAAATTATATGGAAATTTTTTTAATGATGACACAGACTTAACTTTTCCCAAACATAGATTTAAAAAATTCATTAAGGATGTTGTTTTAGGTACCATTGAAAGAGATGAAGTTATTAAAGAAGAGGTTAAAAAATATCTAAGTGAGGACTTAGAGTTAACTAATTTAGATCAGGTTTTTCAAGTGATAGTAAAATCTGCTATATTTGAGTTTTTATACAAACCTAAAGTTTCTTCTAAAATAATTATTAAAGAATATCTTGATGCATCAAACTTTTTTTTAGAAGATGGTCAAACTAAATATTTAAATGCAATATTAGACAAAATAGCTAAAAAAATAAGAACCACTAATGCATGAATTTGAATTAATAAAAAATTATTTTCAAAAACTTTCTAAAAAATCACCAAGTGCCTTAAATTTGAATGATGATGTTTTTTTTGATAAAAAAAATAAATTAGCAGTATCTGTTGATACATATACAGAAGGCAATCATTTCATAGACTTTAAAAGACCTGATCTTGTCATTAAAAAAATAATTAGATCATCAATTTCAGATTTAATATGCAAAGGTATTAAACCAAAATATTATTTTATTTCTGGTTCTGGTAATAAAAAAAGTTTTTCTAAATTAAATTTATCAAAAATCAGCAAATCACTTAATCAAGAACAAAATAAATATAAAATATTTTTAAGTGGTGGAGATACAGTTTTTTCTAACAAGTTAAGTTTTACAATTACTTCAATAGGTTTTGCCGACAATATTATCTATAGAAACAAAGCTAAACTTTATGATGATGTATATGTCTCTGGAAATATAGGAGACAGCTATTTAGGGCTATTAGTTTTAAAAAATAAAATTAAGCTTAATTCAAGATTAAAAAAATATTTTACTAATCAATATTTTATGCCAAATATTCAATTAAAATTAATTGATCAAATTAAAAAGTTTGCCAATACCTCAATTGATATATCTGATGGACTTATAGCGGACCTTGATAAAATGATTAATAATCAGAAATTATCTTATAAAATTTTTTTAAAAGATATTCCAATTTCAAGTAACCTAAAGAAGATACTTGCTCTTAAAAAACTATCTAAGATTAATTACATTTCTAATGGTGATGATTATCAGGTCTTATTTACAGCTTCTAAAAATAAGATGAGAATCATAAGAAAAATAGCTACTAATTGTAGAGTTAAGCTAACTAAAATTGGCACAATTCAAAGCCATGTTAAAAAATCATCCATTGTAGATGATGAAAATCGGCAAATTACCCTTAAAAATAAAGGTTATTTTCATAAGTTTTAAAAAGTTAAATATTGCCTTTTATTGCTTTTTTTGTATTGTCCGGACTTTAAAGAATAAAATTTAACAACCAAACAACCAAAGGCAAAATGAACTCACTAATAGAAACAATATTATTATTTACCATAGCAGCTGGATCTCTTTCAATCGTTTATGGTTTTTTTACAGGAATGAATATCCTTAACTCAAGTGCAGGAAATGCCAAGATGCAAGAAATAGCATCAGCAATTCAAATTGGTGCTAAGGCTTATTTAGCAAGACAATATAAAACAATTGCCGTGGTTGGAGTTGTTGTTTTAGTCATTATTTTCTTTGTGTTCAGTCCATTAGTTGGTTTAGGTTATTTTATTGGTGCTACATTATCAGGTATAGCCGGTTATGTTGGAATGTTAGTTTCTGTTCAAGCTAACGTTAGAACTGCTGAAGCATCAAGAAAAGGTTTAGCAAGTGGTCTTGCAGTTGCATTTAAATCAGGTGCTGTAACTGGAATGTTAGTTGCTGGATTAGCTTTACTTGCAATCGCAGTTTATTACTATTTTTTATTAAAAGCAGGCATTGATGACAGAGAAGTTATTAATGCATTAGTAGCATTAGGTTTTGGTGCTTCTTTAATATCAATTTTTGCAAGATTAGGTGGTGGAATTTTTACAAAAGGTGCTGATGTTGGTGCTGACTTAGTTGGTAAAGTTGAAGCAGGTATTCCAGAAGATGATCCTAGAAATCCAGCTGTAATTGCTGACAATGTTGGAGATAACGTTGGTGATTGTGCTGGTATGGCAGCAGATTTATTTGAAACTTACGCTGTAACAATTGTTGCAACAATGGTTCTTTCTTCGATATTTTTCTATGGTGATATAAATATGATGATCTATCCTCTAACTATTGGTGGGGCTTGTATTTTAACATCAATCTTAGGAACTTTCTTTGTTAAACTTGGAAAAAGTAAAAATGTTATGAACGCTTTATATAAAGGGTTTGTAGTTTCTGCTGTTTCTTCATTAATAATTTTATACCCTGTTACTGATTATGTAATCGGATTTGCAAGCGAATATACTGTTAATGGTAAAAGTTTTACTGGTATGAGTTTGTATTACTGTGGAATAATTGGTTTAGTTATTACTGGACTATTAATTTGGATTACTGAATACTACACTGGTACTGAATACAGACCAGTAAGAAGTATTGCTAAATCTTCTACAACTGGTCATGGAACAAACGTTATCCAAGGCTTAGCTGTTTCTATGGAAGCCACTGCTGTACCAGCTTTAATTATTGTTGCCGGTATATTAGCAACAAATTCAATCGCTGGTCTTTATGGTATCGCTATTTCAGTAACTACAATGCTTGCATTAGCAGGTATGGTTGTTGCTCTTGATGCTTATGGTCCTGTAACAGATAATGCTGGCGGTATTGCTGAAATGGCTAAATTACCAAATAGTGTTAGAAAAACTACTGATGCATTAGATGCAGTAGGTAATACGACTAAAGCTGTTACTAAAGGTTATGCTATAGGTTCAGCAGGTTTAGGTGCTCTAGTATTATTTGCAGCTTATGTTGAGGATATCAAACACTTTTCAGGTGTAGCAGGTTCAAAGCTTGAAGGAATTGTTGTAACTTTTGATTTATCGAATCCTTACGTTGTAGTTGGGTTATTAATTGGTGGAATGCTTCCATATTTATTTGGATCAATGGGTATGCAAGCCGTTGGTAGAGCAGGTGGTGCAGTGGTTGTCGAAGTAAGAAGACAATTTAAAAAATATCCAGGTATCATGAAGGGTAAACAAAAACCTGATTATGCTAAATTAGTAGATTTATTAACTTTAGCTGCAATTAGAGAAATGATTATACCTTCATTATTGCCAGTTCTTTCTCCTATTGTTTTATACTTTGTAATACTAGCTATAGGCGGTCAAGTTGCTGCTTTAGCTGCAGTAGGTGCAATGTTGTTAGGTGTAATTATTACAGGTTTATTTGTAGCTGTTTCAATGACTGCGGGTGGTGGTGCTTGGGATAATGCAAAAAAGTATATTGAAGACGGAAATCACGGTGGAAAAGGTTCTGAAGCACACAAAGCTGCTGTAACTGGTGACACTGTTGGAGACCCGTACAAAGATACTGCTGGTCCTGCTGTAAACCCAATGATTAAGATTACTAATATTGTAGCTTTATTATTGTTAGCTGTAATTGCTGGCTAAGAAAAGATTAATTTCTTTTTCTTTTACCTAAGGGGTCGTTAATTTTCTGTCTCATACTGGATAGAAAGTCGTATACAAATGTGTTTTTCTTGTATTGATTTTCAGTGGTTTGTTCTGCAAATTTCAATTCTTGCATATTAGTGAGATCTAGAAACTCTTTCGTTTCTAGAAGACCCATACTGTTGATTTCTAATAATAGAACATTGTTTACAATAATTCTTTCACTGCCAAATTTTGTAAGAGATGAATTATCTGTTTTTCTTTCAATATAAATCCATAAATCATTGTCAAAAGTACTTTTAGTTGATGGTGAACCTAATAATTTTAAAATATCGTTTTTATTTGACTGATTAACAGTAAGTTTTTCTTGTTTTTTATTTAAAAAATGAACACCGTGGTGTTTTTCAACTTTTTTTAAAGTACAAGCTGAAATAAATAATGATATTATAATAAATACAAATAATTTTCTCATGGATAAAAACTATATAAATATTTACAACAATTTAGTTCAATTAACTAGAAATAAAGATTTGTATAAAGATTTTAAAAACCAAGACACTTTTTCTGATAGATTAATATTCTTTTTACTTCATTTTGCTTTCTTTTTGAAAGTTTATAAGGAAAATAATGATAAAAAAATACTACAAGAGATTTATGATTTTACCTTCAGACAAGTTGAATTAAGCATCAGGGAAATTGGTTATGGTGATCAATCAATTAATAAAAAAATGAAAGATTACCTAAACTTATTCTATGGAATGATCGACAAAATTCACAGTTGGGATGAATTAGATATAGAATCTAGAAACTCTATTTTGGTAAATTTTTTAGATAATTCATCTAATATTGAGTATTTGGTTAATTATTTTGAAAATTATAGGTTAAATTTAAAAAATAATACTTTAAATTCTTATATAAAAGGTGTAGTTAAGCACTAATTTTATTATGGCTGTACCTAAACGAAAACAATCACCGTCAAGAACTGGAATGAGAAGAGCTCAGAATATGAAGTTCAAATCTACCAATATTGTTGAGGACAAGAAATCTGGAGAATACAGATTACCTCATCACTTAGATCTAAAAACAGGCATGTATAGAGGTAGACAAGTTTTAGATCCTAAGGAATAAAAGTCCAAAATTAAATGAGCAAAATAATAAAAATTGCAGTTGATGCAATGGGTGGAGATAATTCACCAAAAAAAATTATTGATGGAATTAATCATCATTATAAAAGTAACACTAATACTTTTTATCAAATTTTTGGTGATAAGGAAAAAATCCAAAATTATATCAATCAATTACCCACATCTTCATTTGAAATAATTCACACCAAAGATTTGGTTAAAGGAACTGATAGTCCTTTAGAAGGAGCTAAAAGAGGAAAAAATACTAGTATGTGGTTAGCCATACAAAGTGTTAAAGAAAAAAAATCTGACATAGTTATTTCTGCCGGTAACACTGGAGCATTACTTGTTATTTCAAAACTTAATCTAAAGATGATTGAAAACATTGATAAACCAGCTCTTTCTGCTTTATGGCCAAATAAAAAGAATATGAGTGTAGTGTTAGATTTAGGAGCTAATATCGAATGTAGTCCAAAAAATTTAATTGATTTTTCTATAATGGGATCTTCGTTATTTAAATCGTTATATCCTGATGATACCGCTAAAGTTGCTTTATTAAATATAGGGTCTGAAGAAATTAAAGGTAATGAGACTATCAAAGAAACTTACCAACAATTAAATCAAAGAAATAACACTGACTTTGAGTTTAAGGGTTATATAGAAGGTAATCAGTTAATGAATGGCGATGTAAATGTTATCGTTGCAGATGGATTTACTGGGAATATTGCTTTGAAGACAGCCGAAGGTACTGCAAATTTTATTACCAGTGAATTAAAGAAAGCCATGACAGGTAATATTATTGGTAAAATTTCATCTTTACTAAATATTTCAAATTTAAAAAAATTTAAAGAAAGATTAGATCCAAGACTTTATAATGGTGCAATTTTCATAGGTTTAGATTCTCCTGTTATTAAAAGCCATGGTGGAACAGATTATATAGGTTTTTCAAACTCATTAAGTGTTTGTACTAGAATTGTCACTGGAAATTTAATAGAAAAGATAAGAAACAACATAAGTTAATGAAAAGAACTAACTTAACAAAAAAAGATCTTATAAATTCAATTTATATGCAAATTGGTTTTTCAAAAAATATATCTGAAAATTTAATTGATGATTTTCTAATTACAATAGTAGACAATTTAAAAATAGAAAAAAAATTAAAGCTCTCTAAATTTGGTACTTTTTCTATAAGGGCAAAAAAAAGTAGAATTGGACGAAATCCCAAAACAAAAGAACAAACAACTATATCTAATAGAGATGTTGTTTTATTTAAAGCTTCTAAGGAATTTAAAGATTTGGTAAATTCTAAGAATGATTCATAAAAATAGTGATGCTTATAAGTCAATAGGTGAGGTTGCTAAAATTCTTGGTCTTGTAAACAAAAAAAAAGGAACCTTGAATACTCATACTATTCGATTTTGGGAGAAGGAATTTAAGCAAATTAAGCCAAAAATTTTAAATGGTAATAGAAGATATTATAATAATGATACTATTGAGGTTTTAAAAAAAGTTAAATATCTACTCAAAGATCAAGGAATGACAATTATTGGTGTTAAAAAAGTTCTTAATTCTGATAAATCATTAAAACTTGACGAATTACCAAATAATTCTATAAATGCTGATTATAATTTAAAAAATAAACTTAAGAAGATTTCCGATTTAATAAAAAAAATAAAAAGTTTAAAATAAAATGGCAAAAAAAACGCACGTTAAAGTTAGATTAGTACCAGAGGCTAAACCTGATAGTCCTTTTTTTTATTATGTTAAAAAACCTGCGGGTGGTGAAAAAGCTAAAGTTAAATTGTCTGCAAAGAAATATAACCCTTCTACAAGAAAACATGAAATGTTTGTGGAAAAAAAATTACCTCCACACAGTAAATAGTACTATTTTTTTCTAAAATTTCTTTTTTCGTAATCAATAAAAGACCAAATCATATTTTTCCAAATTCTATTAGTGATTTTTGGGTCAATATTAGTTTGTATTGATTTTTTTTTAATTTTTTTAAGTATAAAATTGATCCTTTTTTGATCAATTATTTCTTTTTTATGGATTTTTACTTTTAGCACTTCATTGACTAATGAAGATCTTTTTTTGATTAATTTAAGTAAATCATTATCAAGTTTATCAAGCTTAATTCTAATCTGATTTAGTTTTTTTTTATTAGTAGGCGACATTTATTCAATTGGTTATTAAGATAATTATTATAAGTATAATTTATGTTTGTAAATAGCGACAACTATATAAAATATTTAAAATTGTGGTTAATAACTTTATTTTCATTAATTGTTCTTATGGTAGCTGTCGGTGGTCTTACTAGACTAACAGACTCTGGTTTATCAATCACAGCTTGGGAGCTTTTTACTGGAATACTCCCACCTATGAATATTAATGAGTGGAATTTTTATTTCACAGAATACAAAAAAATTCCTGAATATAAAAATATTAACTACGGCATGTCCTTAGATGAATTTAAAGTGATTTTTTATTGGGAGTATGCTCATAGATTGTTAGCAAGATTTGTAGGTTTGTTTACTTTAGTGCCTTTGCTTTTCTTTACTCTCTATTTTAAAAAAACTCTGCATTATTCTAATAAATATTATTGGATTTTTTTCCTTGTGTGTCTTCAGGGGTTCATCGGTTGGTATATGGTATCTAGTGGATTAATTGAAAATAATGACGTTAGTCACTTTAGACTTAGCATTCATTTATCTTTGGCTTTATTTATTTTATGTTTAATTTTTTGGTATATTTTAGATATTCATAAAATTAAGAAATTTGAAAATAAAATTCCAAATTTATTTTTATTATTCATACTTAAATTGATAGTTTTGCAGATTGTATTGGGTGCTTTTTTATCAGGTTTAGATGGTGGTCTTATCTATAATTCATGGCCTGATATGAATGGTAGTTTTTTTCCAAATGATGTTAGTTATGGTGATTTAATTACTACTCAATTATTTAACAACCCATCAATTATTCAATTTTTGCATAGATCAACTGCATATTTGCTTTTATTTTTTATAATCATTTTAAATTTTATCTATTTTAAAAAACAATATGATTTTAAATATGTATTATTTTTTGATGTTGCTATCTTGTTTCAAATTTTTTTAGGAATTATAACTTTGATTTCTGGTGTAGAGATTACATACGCTTCACTACACCAGCTAGGTTCAATATTAGTTTTGAGTTCTTATTTTTTGATATTATATAAAAACTCTAACTAACTGCTTTCAAATTTCCTTTTGAAGATTTATTTAAAGCTTGGTCTAAATCCTCAATAATGTCATCTATATGCTCAATACCAATACATAATCTTACGTATCCAGGAGTTACACCTGAGGCTAACAATTCTTTTTCTGTTAACTGACTATGAGTTGTTGTTGCAGGATGAATTGCTAAACTTCTTGCATCTCCAATATTTGCAACATGATAAAACATTTTTAAAGACTCGATAAATCTCTTACCTGCTTCAATACCACCTTTGAGCTCAATACCAACTAAACCACCATTTCCTTCATTAAGGTATTTTTTAGCACGATCAGCAATTTTACCTTCATGTTCTGTTGGATAGATTACTCTTGTTACTTCTTTATTTTTCTTTAAATAGTCAACAACTTTTGATGCATTTGAGCAGTGTTGTTTCATTCTAAGAGCAACTGTTTCAAGCCCTTGAATAATTCCAAATGCATTGTCAGGTGATAGGGCAGAACCAAGATCTCTTAGTAATGTAACCCGCGCTCTTACTGCAAAAGAAACATTAGCCCCAGTTAATTCTGGAACCACTTTTCCCCATATAGCTCCACCGTAACTTGCGTCAGGTTCGTTAAATAAAGGTTGTCTTTTGGGATCAGCTGTCCAATCAAAATTACCTCCATCAACTAAAGCTCCACCTACAACTGTACCGTGACCACCTATATATTTTGTTAATGAATAAACTACTACAGCAGCACCATGTTCTAAAGGTTTGCAAATTACAGGGGCAGCTGTGTTGTCCATTATTAATGGTATATTGTATTTTTTACCAATATCAGAAACTTCTTTAATTGGAAAAACTCTCAAATAAGGATTTGGTAAAGTCTCACCATAAAAAGCTCTAGTTTTATCATCAACAGCTTTTTCAAAGTTTTTTGGGTCAGAAGGGTCTGCATATCTAACTTCAATACCAAGTTTACTTAATGTATGCGTGAATAACGAAATAGTACCTCCATATAAATCCGTAGAGCTGACTATATTATCTCCGGCTTGTGCAACGTTTAAAATTGCAAAAGTTGATGCGGTTTGTCCAGATGCTACTGTTAAACAGGCTAATCCTCCTTCTAATGAAGCAACTCTTTTTTCAAGAGCATCATTTGTTGGATTCATTATTCTTGTATAAATATTTCCAAATTCCTTAAGAGCAAACAAATTCGCAGCATGTTCAGTACTATCAAATTGATACGATGTTGTTCTATAAATTGGAACTGCTACTGCTTTGGTTGTTGGATCACTTCTATAATCACCACCATGTATAGCTATAGTCTCAGGGTTTTGTCTTTTTGTACTCATCTTAATACTCCTTTTTTAGTACTTTTGCTTTATGCAAGGCGTACAATACAGTTCAAATGCGCCTACCGATAATGTGGGTAAAAAATCCTTTTTAGCAATAACTAGCCTGCAATAGGAACAAATCGGCTATATAAAAATATCATTTAAGCAAGATATTGCAAGGGAAATATAAAATTGACATTATATCTAATAATAGTATTAATCCTCGCACAATGACAAAATTTCTAAAAAGTGGTGATTTAAACAGTAACTGGTTTGAGATAGATGCTAAAAATGCTGTAGTTGGCAGATTAGCTTCTATTATTGCTATGATTGTTAGAGGAAAAAATAAAACAACTTTTACACCTCATATGGATGATGGTGATTTTGTTGTTGTTAAAAATGTTGAACAAGCAAAGTTCACAGGAAAAAAATTTAAAGATAAAAAATATTATAGACATACTGGTCACCCAGGTGGAATTAAAGAAATTACTCCTGAAAAGTTATTAGAAAAAAATAAACCTGGCGAGACATTAAAATTAGCTATTAAAAGAATGTTACCTGGGGGAGTTCTAGGAAGAAAACAGTTAACTAAAGTAAAAATTTATGCTGGTGAAGAACACCCTCATGCAGCACAAAACCCAAAACTTTTAGACCTAGGTAAATTAAACAGTAAAAATTTAATAAGAAATTAATATGGTAACAGCAGCTACACCAAATAAAGTATCTACAAAAAAACCTAAAATTAAATTAGATTTTAAAGATAGTAAATACGCAACTGGTAGAAGAAAAAAATCTATTGCAAAAATTTGGGTGAAAAAAGGTACAGGCAAAATTTACGTTAATGGCAGAACTATGGATGAGTATTTCACTAGCGGAAGTCACAAAATGCAAATCACAAGACCATTTGAGATTATAAACCAAGCAACTGATTATGATGTAAGATGTAGTGTAGCAGGTGGTGGTCACACAGGTCAAGCTGGTGCAATGGTTCATGGTATTGCTAAAGCATTAATCTTATTTGATTCAGAGAATAGAGCAGTACTTAAGACAGAAAAGCTTAATACTAGAGACTCTAGATCGGTTGAAAGAAAAAAACCTGGTCGTAGAAAAGCAAGAAGAAGCTTCCAATTCTCGAAAAGATAATTCTTTTTTAACTCTAAACTGTTATAATAAAAAAATGCCTAAGCTTAATGTTTTAGTTGCTGGATCAACAGGTTATATTGGTGTTCAATTAATTAAATTATTAGTTAAACACAGCAATGTTAACATTAAATATCTTTGTGGTAATACGTCTGTTGGAAAAAATATCTCTAGTTATGAAAAATCATTAAGTTCAAAAAAATTACCTAAAATTATTAGATACAATAAAGAACTTTTAAAAAACATAGACCTTGTTTTTACAGCTCTACCTAATGGTGAAGCACAAGATATTTCAAATGATTTATTAAAACACAATATATTAATTGATTTAGCTGCAGACTTTAGACTTAATAAAGCATCAAATTATCTAAAATGGTACAAACAAAAACACAGATCTGTCAAAAATATTAAAAAATCAATTTATTCATTACCTGAAATCAATGGTGACAAATTAAAGAAATTTAATATTATTGGATGTCCAGGTTGCTACCCAACATCAATACTTTTACCACTTATTCCATTAGTTAAGAAAAATTTAATAAAAACAGATAATGTTATTATAGATTCAAAATCTGGTTACTCTGGTGCTGGAAGAGGTGTGCATAAAAAATATAAGGATAAAAATCTTTATGAATCCTTAAGCGCTTATGGTGTGGGTTTCCATAGACATAACTCTGAAATTCAACAAGAAATCGAAAACTACACTAAAAAGAAATTTTCTTTTACATTCACACCCCATTTAACACCAATGTTTAGAGGGATACTTAGCACAATTTATCTAGACCTTAACAAAGGTGTAGGTATTAAAAATTTAGAAAACACTTTAAAGAGTCAATATTCAAAAAACAGATTCGTTAAAATTTTAAAAACAAATTCATTGTTAAGTACAAATGACGTAATTAACACAAATAATTGCTCTATAGTAATTTGTAAAACTAAGTATAAAAATAGAGTTATTATTTTATCTGTTATTGATAATTTGATTAAAGGTGGGGCAGGTCAAGCAATACAAAATATGAATATCAAATATGGTTTTAATGAAACAAAAGGATTAATTTGAAATACTTATTTTTATCTTTAATTGTATTTTTAACTTCGTGCTCATTAAACAAAGAGTCTACTTATTGGAATGAAGATCCTATTAAAAAGTCTAATGATGACAAAAAACTTTCTCAAATATTAAAAAAAACAGGTGATTACAAATCTATGACTTTTGATGAATTTAACCTCTTTCTTAAAGATTATTCAAAAAATGCAGAATACCCAGATATTAACCAATAGATGAAAAATATAATCAACATTGCTGTAGTTGGTCTAGGACAAGTTGGTATTTATTTGTTAAATGAACTTAATACTAAAAAAAAAGATATTGAACTTAAGACAGGAAAAAAGATTAACGTAGTAGCTGTTTCAGCAAGAAGCATTTCTAAAAAAAGAAGATTTAAAGTTAATAAGAAAATATTTTTTAAAAACCCATTAGAAATTTTTAATAAGACCAAAGTAGATATTTTATTTGAAGCTATAGGTTTGTCAGATGGGATTTCAAAAAAAGTTGTGGAAACTGCTTTAAAAAATAGAATACATGTAATCACTCCTAATAAAGCACTTATCTCTAAACATGGTGATTATTTAGGAAAATTAGCAGAGGATAATAATGTTAATTTAGAATTTGAAGCATCTGTTGCTGGTGGTATTCCAATATTAAGAACCATTAAAGAGGGTCTTGCAACTAACAAAATTTCTAAAGTTTATGGAATTTTAAATGGTACTTCTAACTATATTCTTTCAGAAATGGAAAATTCTAATGATAGTTTTTCTAACGTATTAAAAAAAGCTCAAAAATTGGGATACGCTGAACCAGGTAACCCTAAATTAGATTTAAATGGTTTTGATGCATTTGCTAAAGTAAGAATTTTATCTGCTCTAGCTTTTAATACTAAAATTTCAAAACATAAATGCTTAATGGAAGGTATTGAAAAAATTGAATTAAAAGACATAGAAATTTCCAATCAATTAAATTTACGAATCAAACTCCTTGGCATTTCAGAACTAATTAATGGCCAACTTTTTGAAACTGTACACCCATGCTTAGTTAGTAAAAGTTCTTATATTGGTAACGTTGGTGGTGTTATGAATGCTGTTATTCTCGAAGGAAAACCTGTGGGTGAAAGTATATTGCAAGGGGAGGGAGCTGGCCCTGGACCTACTTCTTCATCTTTATTATCAGATTTACTTTCAATTTTAAGAGGTAATATTAAGAAGCCATTTGGCATTCCAGGCAATAAACGTAAATTAATTAAATGTTACAACGTTGATAATTATGTGAATTCACTATATTTGAGATTTGAAGTTAAAGACAAACCAGGTGTTTTATCAACAATCACAAACCGACTAGCTAAGTATAAAATTTCAGTAAAAAGACTAATCCAAACTCCTGACAAAAAAAATAATAAAGCTACTATTGTTATTATTACCCATAAAACTAATGAACTTAATTCTAAGAACTGTCTTTCTGTTTTTAATAAAGACAAAAATATTCTTAGATACCCAACATTGATTAGAATTTATAATTAATGGAAATATATCTAAAACTGTTTGAGGTTTTATTTCCTGTCTTTTTTGTTGTTGGTATTGGTTATTATCTTGGCAAAAATAATCCGAAATTAGATACATCTTTTATTACTACCTTTGCAGCAAATATTGGTACTCCAGCAATGATAATATATTCTTTAACATCAACTGGAATGTCTTTTGACATTTTTAAAAATTATTTTTGGTACTATTTGATAGCAATTTTTATTTTTACAATAGTAGGTATAGTTTTTTTATTTTTTTTAAATACTAAAGATATTATTCGTGAGTTACCCCCTTTTGTTATGCCTAATACTGGTAATATGGGTTTACCAATATGTTTATTCGCTTACGGCACTCAAGGTTTAGGTATCGCTGCTGCAATTTCAGCCTTAATAGTGCTATGCCATTTTACTCTTGGAGTATTTCTTGCTGATAGAAAATTTGATTTAAGTGTAATTCTTAAAAACCCACCTTTTTATGCAATTATAATTTCAGTAATTTTTCTATACTTTAGAATAGAACTTCCTCTCTTTGTTGAAAATACAACTTTTCTGCTAATGTATGCTACGATTTTTTTAATATTAATGTCTTTAGGAATTGCTCTTACTCGTTTTAAGGTTTTTTCATTCAAAAAAGCACTTATATCATCAATAGGAAGGGTAATACTTGGCCCAATAATTGGTTTTTTAATAATAAAATATTTTAACCTTTCAGGTTTTGCTGCTGGTGTTCTATTAATTCAATGTTCAATGCCCAGCGCTGTTTTAAATTACCTTGTGGCATCAATTTATTCACCAAAAAAGATTGTAGATAGTGTTGCTAGTACCATTGTTGTTTCAACAGTCATGTCTTTTTTTACTATTCCTGTTGTCGTATTCTTTGCTTTAAAATACTTTAATTAAACTGTATCTATTGGCTTATGAAAGCCATCACATTTAACCTTTT
>ERZ891134.62-NODE-62-length-90383-cov-13.567665_pt1 | contig 90383 bp, 107 predicted proteins | sample MGYA00520888_ERZ891134 | MGnify/ENA primary metagenome ERZ891134 (study PRJEB32303, sample SAMEA104408692) | aquatic metagenome | biome: Brackish water; feature: Coastal; material: water | place: Baltic Sea | collected 2014-10-23 | depth 10 m ... | reverse complement strand
CTGGGCGAAACTAAAGGGGACCCGACAGGGTCGACGGTCGGCGCCATAGCCGCGGGAGCAGGCGGTATCGGAGGGAGCGGTGCGGAGATTGACACGCCCGGGATGCTGAAGGACATGTGACTTACCTACCCAACCTGAGGGCGGCCTGGTAAGCCTCCGTGGCTCGCTGAACGACCGCCAAGTTGGCCTGGTAACCGCGTTGCGCAATGATCATGTCCGTCATTTCTTGAGACAAATCAATATCCGGGTGACGCACGTAGCCGGTCTCATCAGCGAGCACGTGCTCAGGGTCATAAACCAAGCGCCCCTCCGTGCTGGAACCATGGGCGACACGGAAAGACACGCCAGAGCCAACTACCCCACCAGCGCCCACGATGCCGGGCGCAGGACTCTCGTTTGCGGACCCCACGACAACTTGTCGTTGCACTGCGAACTCATCTCGCGCGCGCACTGTGTTGAGATTGGCCACGTTATGGGAGATCGCGTCAAGCGAACTGCGGTAGAAGTTAACCCCTGTACTCGCTACGCCGAAAATCGACAGCATGACTACTGACCTCCGATGACGTTCTTCACAGCGTTGAATCGCCCTTCGGCCGCCCGAAGAGCCAGTTCAAGCCGGAGATTAGTCTCGGATCCCAGCAGTGTCTGCTCCTCAAGACTTACGTTATTGCCATTTTGCTGACGGGGTGCACCTGACGCTTCGGTTGTGAGGAAGTCGGCCGTGGAGGCTACCCCTGCGGCGTGGGGGGTCTCGAGAGCGGACTTCAGCTCGCTTTCGAACTCAACATTTGTCGCGGTGAAATTCGGTGTCGTCAAATTGGCCACGTTGTGGGCGATGGCTTCTTGGCGAGCCATCAAACCATCAAGGGCAACGCGTACCGCTGGATTGACAAGACCCAAATCCATGGGAACCCCACCTACCGTTTAGGCATCCGGGCCAAATCCATGGCAAATCTTGAGAGCCTCCTGCTCAACTGCTTCGTCGGCAAGCGGGGATAGAACCTGAGGGAAAGTGAGAACAAAATTTGATTCTCGACCCTCACCACACCAAGTCACGGGTGGGAAGAGTTATGCGACCACCGGTCCCGAAAGACGCCGAATGCCAACCAGCTTGTTCACGTCAACATCGCTAATCCGGGTCCCGGCGCTGGGATTGGCGGCCTCCACCATTTTTCCATCACCTAAATACAGGCCTACGTGATTCACTTTCAGTGGTGACGGATCATGCCTGTGACCCGATGGTTCGTGAAAGAAAACCAAATCTCCGACACGCGCCTCGCTGAGAGAACCGATCTGTTCCCCCACCTTAATTTGCTCCCACGACACCGGAGGGATGTTGACCCCATGCTGCTCCGCGACCCACTCGGTCATCGCCGCGCAATCCCACCCTGTTGCAGGACTGTTTCCTCCCGCCACGTAGGGCGTCCCGACGTATTGGACGGCTTGAGCAGCCATTTTCGTTCCCAAGTCAGCGTCGTGTGCGAGGTACCCGGCACCCGGATAGAAACTTAAGGGATTTGTCGGCGCCACAGGCACGGTGCCGGCTAGGGCCTGATTCTGAACGTTTTCCAGGGTCGCTTGAAAACTAGCGTCGGGCACTTGCCCCGTTCGCGCTGTGGGAACGGCTGCAGGCATAGGCGCCAGCGCGCGCATGGGGGCGAGCTCCATTCGAGCTCTAATTTCCCCAACGCGCGAGAGAACCTCATTGACGCTCACGTGAACTCCTACGACCGACTGTTCTTCACCAGGTCTGTCGGCTCAAGCACCTCGCATCTGAGGGAAAAGATGACCGCTATGTCAATTTATTATCGCCTCAACACCTTCGACCTGAGAAAAGTGAGCGGCGTTGGCGAGGATTTGCGGTACTCCATCGCGAAGCGACAGCGCGAAAGCCTTGTTCGGCACCGCCTCCTTGTTCATCAGACGTTCATACATTTCCTCGAGACGAACCGCTTCTCTCCACAGGCTCAAGGTTTGGAACCAAGGAAGATCACTGGTCTCCAAATGCGTGGCAATCCGAAAGACGTTGCTGAGTTCATTGCGAGACAAAAAACCATCCTCTTCCCGGGTCACCACCGCGGTATCAAGAGGGGTTTCCGGTAAATCCTTCGCCGCATAGGTGGCCGTGAAGTACCCCAAGTCCATGAGGGGGTCACTAGCTGACGCTCGTTCCCACCCAAAAATACCCGTAATGGACGCAGGGGGGCGAGGCCCGAACAGCAGGTTTTGCATCGCGTAACGACCGTGGCAAATTACGGCAGGACGAGGCTCCGGAGAGTTCTCGAGGAGATATTCCCCGAGAATCTCGAATCCTGGAATGCGGCGCATCTTCAGCTGCCGAGCCATCCGCTTTGATTCCAGCACCATCTTTCTGAGTTCACCACCTCCTCGGTCGAAGCGCTTCACCTCGTCCGGGGTTATCTCGACTTGAATGCGCGCCAAATCGTCGATAGCACGACGAGACATCCCTACCTTCTCCTCGACGGAATCGAGCCCCTTGGGTACCGTCTTGATAGCGGCTTCACCTGGCAGGAAAGCACTGAGATAAAAGGGTGCGCCAATGATGGAGGGGTCGCTGCACTCGTGGAGAATCTCGGGGGAATGTAGCCCGTGTCCCCTCAACATCTTCAGTAATTCGACCTCCGTCTGCAGATCCATTACTTCGCTCGGCTGGGGTCCCCCCAGGCGGCGCTTGAGAACGACTTGAAAGCCCTCATCGCGTTGCAAATGGAAGGTGCCCGACGTCGACTGATGCCCCAAACGCCCCCACAACAGATCCCCTTCCCCGAAGCCGTGCTCGTCGAGATACTCCTGAAGCGGCTCCAGAATCAGCAGCGGATCGGGTTTTTTGCGTTCACGTAAGCGTTCGGCCTTTTCGAAAGAGGCAACGACAGTGACACCGTCGGGCACTGGGCTCAGCACTGGCCTTCTCCTCCCTGCACATCTCACGGGTATCGGCCGAAACAGATCGACACCACTTCCTCAATTCTATTGTCGGCAACGCTTCCCTACATCTGAGCGACCTTGCGAAAGACGGACAGAACGCCTCCACCCTGGTTTTTACTTCCCACCGGCTGGCATTGTGCACAATCGACCTATGCCTGCGGATCTCGCGATAAGCATCATTGCCATCACTGCTGGCGTAGTTGCACTCGCCATACCAACCGATGAAATCCTGCACCTCTCTGCCAAACGACGCGTGGACCTGAAAAAGCCTTGGAATCACCCCGCAAAGGCGTCATTCAAGAACCGCCTCGCTTCACTGTCGGCCAGGAAGACATTTATCGCCTCCACGGCAATTAAGGCCGTGAAGGTTCTGCTGTTTTGCTTCCTCGTTTGGTGGGTCGTCGAACTCACCAGCGATTACTTCCGTGGGTAGCGATCCGTCGGCGAGCGGAGGGGTCGATTATTGGCCTATTTCGATGCACTCCCACATGAATTCGAGCGCGACGTCTACCACCTGGCGCGCCTGTCCCTGAATTTCGCGTGGATCCGGTTGCCAGGTGTTGCGGGTCATTAAACCCAGGGTTGCTTGCTGAGCGGTCAACGTGACGCTCGCGTCAGGCTGCACGTAGATCTCAATCATCATTCTTCCTCTGCGGCGGGGTCTGAATCGCCGCACCCGAAAAAGTTTTTCCGTTCCTTGAATCTTGATTTGTATCTGGCCGCTTGAGTCAGACGAGTCGTGTTCAAGCGACATGCGATCCACTTGAAGTGATCCTGGCGGGTACTCAGAGAGCAGTTGGAAAACTGTGAGTTGGAGCCAGTTCGCATGAACCCACTCGTCGTAAGGAAAGTTCTCTCGAATAATGGGATCAACGGTTGACAACAGCTCTTCCGCTCGATCAATGCTGTAGTCGAAAACATAACTTTTGGAACCAAGCTCATCGACGTCCCTCTCGGGCGGAAAAATCAACGCCGAGCGGGTTCCATCCGTAATCCAATGCCGATTTCCCTTATCCCTGCACGCCATGACGGGGAGGCCCATGCCGTGCTCAAGCCCGATGTATCTCTCGACCGGAAGGCCGCTTACCCGTCCGCGCACATCCCAATCTTTCCACCTGAGGTCCAGAAATTGGCGCTCACCGGAGTGCCCCAACACCCAAAGTTGCCCAATGCCAATTGGCCCATGCAACTGGTGACCACACTTCTTGCAGCGGTCAAAATAGGGTACGCTTCCAGGTATGGAGATGTGGGCGTTGGTCTTAGTGTTCCTCATTGCTGCCCTTGGCGTTTTGGGCATGATGGGCTACACCAAAAATGAGACGGAAAAACTTGAACTGAAGCACATGCTGGCCACCGAGCAGTTCCGACGGGAAATCAGTGACCTGGAGGATAGGCACTCTAGTGAAGAGGCTCAGCGCCAGGAGACCATCCAAGAGTTGACAACTCAGGTGGAGGCTCTTGAAGAAGACAACGGGAAACTGCAAGCGAGTTTGGACAAACTGCGCAAGCAGCAAGCATCACGAGAAGCAGCATCCGCTCTTGAGTCAATGCCATCCGCGACTGCCGTCTGACCAAACCCAAATCACGTAGGTTTCTGCCCACTTGGGAGTAGCGCCCCTCAAGAGTCCTCTAGGATCCCCCATGCCGTCCTACACATGCGTATATTGCGAGTCGGATCTCGCGGATGACCAGGAATTAAGGCTGCACTACTGCAAAGAGAAGATGGATGCAGAGAAAGAACGCCGATAGTTTTCACTAGGTATCCAACGTCAACCCCGGAATGACTGGTCGACTCTGATTGGTCGCATCTTCCTTCTTCTGGGTAAGCGCCGCTTGCGTCGCCATGACGCGCATGCGCCTCAGTAACACCACCATGAGGGCGTCGGACAGCCGAACTCGGGGAGCTCGAGTTTCCCAAAGCAAGGACACAGTCCAGATTCAACAAAAGTAAGTCGTCTAGCGCAAGCAGAACCCGCCTCAGCGCGTTTCTTTCTCCCTCTCGACAGTTCTTCTATGCTGAGCGCCCATGTACGCCTGCGGATCAGTATTGGTCATGAAAGCGTCAAAAATCCATGATCTGTGATGAGTGTGGAATGGAGACCGTCGGCTCCACCATTTGCTTCTCATGCGGCTCACACGACAGCGATACGAACACAGGACTTGTCCGCATGCGCCCACAGTCGCCGGGGTCCCGCCGGACCTCTAAAGCTTCCCTGATTACGGCTGCTCTGGCCCTCGTGTCTCTGGCTGCAGTCACGTTCTGGCTCGTGCGAATCGCCTGACTGAGGCACTGCCCCGTCTCATGCCCCATGGTGGAATCAACCCCACAAAGCGCCGACGTCACAGGCACCGAGAGTTACATAAAAGGCAACAACCACGGCAGCCCAGATACCAAGATTTCTCAAACGCTTTGGAGTGAGCACGACACCAACGTAGTGCCGTCATTGCGCCATATTCGCCGCAAAAAGAAAGCCAGATCGGGCGCGAGGCTAGTCAGGCGCTCTCTCTGATGACCCGAATCTTCCCTCACACTGCCCCGCCGCAGCACCATCTTTGCTACTTTCTCCGCGTGAGCCGGCAATGGATGAGAAATATGTGGCTCATTACAGCTTTTTCGTGGCTCGCCTTTCTTCTGCGAGGATTTATCGAAAATCCCGTCTACAGCACCCTCATTCTGTGGGCATTTATTGGCTTCGGTATACCTATCACCATCGCCGTCCTCTCCTTCCAGGCAGTCGACCTGGTTCGCAAGCGGCAAGATCGCGACTAGCAATTCATGAGGCGGCGACCTACCGTAAGCCTGCACAACAACAGCAAAAGTTGCTCAGCAGGCTGACCGGCGCCAATCAGCACTTCTTCTTCTTCTTTTTCTTCTTGCACGGCGTATTCGCCTTGGCACCCACGCGAAGGGTTGCTTGCTCCAAGGTGTACTCGCGATCCCCCAGAACATTCGGCGCCTTGGCGTAGTAGACCAGGAATCTGTCGTCACCCGTTGGAATGCCCGTCGGATCAAGGTAGCTCATTTTGCGAGACGTCAACGACTTCGGATTGATCCGCCACCTGAGTCCGTCATCGGAGGTTCCCACCAGGAGCCGTTGGGGATTCTTCATGTCCTCGGGAGATGTCGACATGATCGCGAGCCAGTTCCCGGCCTTGCTGTCGCTCTCTTCGTCGAACTACTGAACTACTCCAGCGTCATGGCCTCACAAAGCGGTGGCGGACCACCGAACTTCGACCACCCGGACGGCATCGAAAGCCGCCTCAGCAAGGAGTACCTCGCAGCGGTTCCGCAGATCGCGAAGTTTGCCGAGCGATACAAGGTCGACTGGTTCGATCCAGCCAACGAGGCCGATAAGGGCTTTACTGCGGCGAATGCCGCTCGCATCGTGAAGGCAGCACCCAAGCGGGCCAAATCCTTCAAGGGTCTGCTCGTCACGCAGCCCCTCGTGACCACGTACGAAGAGGCCGGGATCGTTCCCGACATGTCCGGCTACGACCTCGTCAGCCTGCACGACGGCGACATTCTTCGCGAGGCCCAAAACTACGAGCAGACCGGTCAATTGAGCGACCGTCTCTTCGCTCAAAGCGAGACTGCGTGGGCATGGGCTCAGGCCTCAGGGGTCACGCGCTACCTCGTCGGAGAGTTCGGTCAATTCGATGCCGTCACGCCGGCGCCCAGCGTCGCTGCGACAAGCGCAGTCGTCGACGCCTACCTCGCAAAGTTCCCGAACCCGCAGGGATTGTTCTGTCAGGACAACCCCGACCCCTCTATGGATCGCTTCGAAACATCGCCGATGAATGCCGTCTGCAAGTCACTGCAGTCTCGATTCTGATACACGGTTCCTGGTCGAGACAGGCTCACTCGCCTGACGTACCCTCATGACGTGAGGGTGCTGATATCGGCGGTGGGAGCAGCGCTGCTTGCTGCCTCCCTGACGCCTGCCGCTCATGCCGATGAGCCGCCTGCACTGCAGACCGCGAACATCACGTCCTCATCCATTCCAGTGGCGATGACGCGTGAGTACAACGGATCGAATTTACGAATCCGGCGGACGCTCAGCAAGAACTCCGCGTACACCCGATACAAGGCGACCTACACCAGCGGTGATCTGAAGATCTGCGGCATTCTCATCGAGCCCAAGGGCGCCGGACCGTTCCCAATGGTTGTTCTCGCCCACGGATACATCGACCCGAAGGTGTATGTGTCCGGTCAAGGCTTCCGGCGTGAACAGGACTGGTTGCCCCGCAACGGATACGGCGTTCTCCATGTGGACTACCGCAACCACGCCTGCTCGGATAAGGATCTGCGAAGCGACGTCAATATGAGACTCGGGTACGCCGAGGACGTCATCAACGCCGCTCTGGCCATCCGCGACTCCGACATCGAATGGATCGATGGAGAACGAATCGCCCTGCTAGGCCGATCGATGGGTGGCGGAGTCGCCTATCAGGCGCTCACGATCGCCCCGGGAGTCTTCGACGCGGCGATCACGTATGCATCCGTCAGCACCAACGCCGAAGACAACTTCAACCGGTGGCAGCGAAAGCGCTACGAGATCGGTGATCGCATACTGAAGAAGTACGGGGAACCCGACGACAATCCCGAAGTGTGGAGGCGGATGTCGTCACGCAACTACTTCTTCCGGATCACCGAACCCATTCTTGCCTTTCACGGGACCGCGGACGACACCTGCGAGATCTCTTGGGCGCGGGCGACCAAACGGGCATTGGACCGTGCTGGTGTCGAGAACAAGCTCGTGGAATACGACGGAGCCGGGCACTACTTCTACGGGCCCTGGAGCAACTCGATCAAGCGAGTCGGAAGGTTCCTGGACGCCGAACTCGCGTAGTCGCGAAAGTGCGCAGTCACGCGCCGGTCTTTTGCATGCCGAACTATTGCGCGTGGGTCTATTGCGTGACCGACTAGTCGTGTCCGCCGATGACGATCTGGTCCCAGTCGATAATGGAACCGGTCACGACACCCGAGCGATCCGACAGCAGAAACACGATGAAATCAGCGATCTCGTCCGGCTGGCCCAGCTTGCCCATCGGTTGATTCGCACTGGCCTCCTCGAGCCACCCATCCGTGGCACCGTGGGCCGTTCGCTGCACCACTTCCTCACCCTCGGTGATGGTCCACCCGATGTTGACTCCGTTGATGCGGATCCGGTCGAACCGATGGGCGTGAGCAGCGTTCTTCGTCAGCCCTCCGAGGCCGGACTTGCTGGCCACGTACGGGGCGAGGTACGGCTGGCCTCCGTGCGCTGCGATGCTCAAGATGTTCACGATGGTTCCCGGAGCCGAGCGCCGTTGCATGTCCTTGACAGCTCCCTGCATCACGAAGAAGGGGCCCTTCAAGTTCACGTTGATGTGGGTGTCGAACAACTCCGGAGTGGTGTCCACCAGGCTGCCGCGGCTCGTCGTCGCGGCCACGTTCGCCACACAGTCCACCCGTCCGAAGGTGGCGACCACTTGCTCGACGAGGCTGAGCGCGGCCTGAGCGTCGCTGACGTCCGCTCGAACGAAAGCCCCCTTGGTTCCAAGAGATGAGAGCTCATCGGCCACGGCGCGCCCTTTGTCCTCGCTTCGACCACTGACCACTACGGCGTCCGCCCCCGACTGAGCCGCACGGCGGGCGATGGCTGCTCCCACCCCCTGGGTGCCGCCGACGACGAGGACGACTTTCCCGGCGAGTGCGTCGGAGGTGAGTGCGGTCATGAGGAACCTCGAATCAACGTTAGGGCTGCAACTTTCCGAGAACGCTAGTCAGGTGCCGAGCAGCGTTGTGACCGGGTATGCCGGAGACGCCTCCCCCGCGAGCAGCTCCACTGCCACACACGACGATCCGCGGTGAATCCGTCTCCACTCCCCATGTTCCGGCCTGCTGGTCATCGTCGGCCCATGGCCACGCCAACGGCGTATGGAAGATGTTTCCCGTCGGAATACGCAGATCGCGCTCCACATCAGCCGTCGTATTGACCTCGATGCACGGGTTTCCTTCGGCGTCGGTCATCAGGCAGTCCGCGACGGGCTCGGCCAGCACCGAATCGAGGGTGGCGTGGACGGCAACGAGGGCATCGTCGGCATCGAGGGCGTGTCCGGCAGCGCGGGTCTCGGGAGTCCCGTTGGACGCGAAGAGCGAGTGCGGAGTGTGCAGGCCAAACAACGTCAGTGTGTGAACCCCTGCTGCTCGAAGGTCCTCGGACAGAATGCTCGGGTCGCTGAGGCTGTGGCAGTAAATCTCCGCGGGTAAGGGAGTAGGCAACTGTCCGCCGGCCGCCGCTCGGTGGGCTGACTCGAGTTGCCGATAGCTCTCGTTCACATGGAAGGTGCCACTGAAGGCATCCACTTGATTGACTGAATTGTCCCTCAACCGGGGAAGGCGCGACAGCAGCATGTTCACCTTCACCTGCGCACCGCCGTCTCGATCGCTGATCGTCGCCGCTTCGTGCCCACGCAATGTCGCGAGAACGCCGGGAGCGCAATTCGCTGCGAGCGTTCGTGCGGTGTGGGTCACTTCCTCGTCTCTCTCGCGAGTCGTCACCGAGACGTGCTCACCGTCGTCTTCGATTGCGATCACCTCGGCTCCAGTGCGCACCTCACCCCCGGCCGAGCGCACGCGGTCGGCGAGTTGAGAGGTGATCGCTCCGATACCACCTACTGGGACATCCCACTGCCCCGTTCCCTGCCCGATCACGTGGTACAGAAAGCAGATGTTCTGATGCAGGGAGTCCTCGTGGGCGTCTGCGAACGTACCGATCAACCCGTCGGTGAAAACGAGACCGCGAATCACATCGTCGTCGAAGGTGTTCTCCAGAACTTCACCGAGGGGGCGCTCGACAAAATCCGACCAGTCGGCCGCGTCGATTCGCGCTCTCATGTCCTCACGCGACACGAGTGGTCTCGTCAGTGACGGAAACATCACCTCGGCCATCGCCGTGGTTCGGGCGTAGAACCGTTGCCACGCGTCCGCGTCCTTTGCGCTCCCGGTGAAGCCTTCGATGTTGGCCACGAGGGACTGCTCATTATTGGAAGGGATGACCAAGCCGCGGCCCGGGTCGGCCGGATCGGGCGTGTACGAGGCGACGCGGCGCCTAGCCAGCGGCACGTCAATGGATAGATCCCTCGCGATGGCCGGCGGCAGCAGCGACACCAGGTACGAGTACTTGCTCACCCGGGCCCCCATCCCGGGGAATACCTCGGCGGAAACAGCCGCGCCGCCCACCGACGAGTTGGCCTCCAAAACCAGCACCGAGTACCCCGATCGTGCGAGATACGCGGCCGTCACCAAGCCGTTGTGGCCGGCTCCCACCACGATGCAATCGATCACGGGATGATCATGCCGGAGATCGGCCTGCACTACTCACCGGACGGCAACTGCACTCCTGCACTCACCAGACGTTCGCAGGACGCAAGATAGGCCTCGTCGATCTGCGCGCACGTATCAGCATCGAAATCCCGGCGCCATCGTCCCGCATGGGAGCTCTCGTGTGTCACGTTCGCGTCGAACCAGGCGCACATGTCCTCATCGACCGTCACTCCGACGAACGAACAGATCTGCTCGATCGTTTCTGAGCGGGCGGTCCGCACGAGATCGACAAGATCGATGCTCAATATGCGATCGGGGCGTGAGCGTTGTACCGCGGCGTGTATGCGCCCCATGCGCTGCTCCCACTGGGCCAGTGCTTGGAAAACATCGTCGGGACCGAATGTTTGGTGAACGAAGGAGGCGGCCACGTCCCGGCCGTCACGCTTCACCACGATCACGGTGGAGTCCGGATAAATCGGTTCGACGCGGTCCGCCTTTCGAGCGTTCGCCGGGGTTGTGTCCACCCAACGATCGGCACCAATCGAACGGGCGACGCTTGTCATGATGGTGCGGGTGATCGTCTGGGCCGCGCCCAGCGGATCGGTCTCCGACTGCTCCAGGTAGCGCTCACACCAGCCTCGAAGCTCCTCGCGCTCCACCGACGTGTGCAGGCCGACATCGGGGGCCCGCCTGAACCACCGCTCCATGATCCGGGTGGTCGCCAAGCGCACTGCAGCTTCGGCCTTCGCGCTACCGGGCTTGCGCATCGCCACGGCGAGCGCATCCGCTATTCCGTCGTTTCCGGCAATGAATCGGACTTCCATCGGACGCGTCAGGGTCACGTCCGGGTGGTGGTCGAGGAGGTGTCCAACGATGGTGGAGCCACTGCGCCCGGTACCACCGACGAGGATCGGCCGCTCCGCGTTACTCATACCTACAAGTACAGGCCCGTGCCGGAAGTTGCGTGACGACTCGAGGCAACCGCATGCAGGTCGCGTTCACGAAGGAGGACGTAGTCGATCCCTTGCAGCTCCACGGTTCCTCGATCCTCTGGCTCGAAGAGCACCGAATCTTGGACTTCGACGCTCCGGACATTGGGGCCAACCGCGACGACTGTCGCCCACGACAGGCGGCGACCCACCTGCGCGGTAGCCGGGATCACGATGCCGCCGCTCGAGCGGCGCTCCCCGTCCTCTCCGCCTTCCCGCACCAGGACGCGGTCATGCAGCAACTTGATGGGTACCGAGCCGTCCAATCGTGGCCGCGTGTCCGGCACCGACGAGGCGACGCTCGTGTCTTCCCGTGTCGAGGTCAACGGCCGCGCCGCCCCAAGATCTTGATGGTTACGAATCCCACAACGACCGCACCAACGATGGCGATTCGTTCGGGGCGAACACCGCCGTACTCATCGGTGAACCATCCCTTGGCTGCGCCGAGTGCACGCTGCGCCAGCGCTCCCGGCGCCGCCTCCGCCTTCAGGTTGGCTAAAGACGCCAACAGTTCTTCTCGCGCGGCGGCGACGTGCGTTCGCTCATCGACGAGCAGCGACGGTGGAGTGGGCGTGCTGTCGGCCATACGGGTCTCCTCTAGCGGGCGTTGAACGCCGTAAGCCTACGACGAACGCCGGGACCCACGAAGGTCGGTGGAAGTTCCAGATGACTACCGCGCGGCAGTCGATGAGGGAACAGGCTCTACGTGCGCGTCCAAGCCCGCCGACTTTCGTCGTCGAGCACTTCCCGCGAATCCAAAGACCAGGAGGAATATCGCGGTGCCCACCAGCACGATCATGGTTCCCGACGGAACCTCGGCGTAGTAACTGACGTACATGCCAACCAGGCCGCTGACCGTTCCCACGGCGGTGCTCCAGGCCAACATGCGAGAGAACGAATCGGTGACCATACGCGCCACAACCGCTGGGATGACGAGCATCGCAGCGACGAGCGTGACACCGATAACCGTCAAGGTGGCCAAGATCGACAACGACAGGATGATCATCAACTGGGCTTCCACCCGGCCGACGCGCACCCCCGACACATTGGCAACGTCGGGATCAAACGTCGTGAATAACAGCGCCCGATAGCGCACGAACACGAAGATCACTGCCAGCAGTGAGACGGCGACGAGCCCCACGATCTGCTCGACGGAAATCCCCAGGATGGATCCGAAAAGTGCGTTCTCGAAGGACGGGCCACTGGACCCGAACCGCGCGAACAGGGCGACACCCAAGGCGAACGACGCGGTCGTGATCACTCCAATCGCGGCGTCGGCACCGAGCCGGCTTCGCTTGGATACGGCGTTGATTGCCAGCGCGGATGCGATTCCCCACAACCCCGCGCCGAGGATGTAGAACTGCGTGGCGAAGAGTTGCACAGCGGCAAAGCCCCCGAAGATCGAATGGGAAAGCCCGTGACCGATGTAGCTCATGCCGCGCAGCACGATGTACACGCCGATAAAGCCGAGCAGCGCCCCGGAGAGCCCCGCGACGAGGAGGCCCTTCAGGAAGAAGGTGTATCCCAGCGGCTCGAGTATCGCCTCCATCAAGCCTCCACCTGCGACGCTCGGTCTACTCGTTCGCCTCCGTCATCGACGACAACACGCATCCCCAGATGCTCGAGAACTTCCATGCGCGCTCCGTAGGTCTTTTCCAGAACCTCAGGGCGAATCACGTCCTCTGGTGTTCCGTCGGCGATCACGTGATGGTTGACGCAGATGAGGTGCGGCAGGTGAGCCGCCATCCCGTTCAAGTCATGCGTCGTCAAGATGATCGCCACACCGTCCTCGTGCAGGTCCCCAAGAAGATGCAGGACGTCATGCCGGGTGGAAACATCCACGCCACTGGTTGGCTCGTCGAGTAAGAGAAGTTGCGGTTGGCGATAGAGGGCGCGCGCGAGGAACATGCGCTGCTGTTGTCCACCCGACAGTTGTCGAATCTGCCGGTCGGCCAACTGTGCGATGTTCAACCGCTCGAGCACCTCCCTGGCACTGGCCTTCTCTCGAGCGTTGCCCCACGGCAAGGTGAAGCGCCGCCCGTGGGCCGGTTGTCCCGCCATGAGAACGCATTCAAGAACGGTGATCGGAAAATCCCAGTTGACTGTCTCGAGTTGGGGCACGTACGCCGTCCGGAGATCCTCGATCTGATCGATCGAGCCGGACATAGGCCGGATGATGCCGAGCAGTAGGCGCAGAAGGGTGGTCTTTCCCGACCCGGACGGCCCAACGATCCCGGTGAATTGATCTTCATGTACGTGAATATTCACGTCATGCAGGACTGCCTGGTGGTCGTAGCCAGCATCGACTCCGATCAGCCTGATGAGTTCGGGGCCGACACCGGTGCCGGTCACTGTGGATAGTCCGCGGTATCCGGAACCGGGCTCGTGATGTCGACCGCCCGAACGTTCGATGCATCACCGCCGAGGCCCTCGATCATGGTGGCGAAGTTGTACTGCATCAATCCGAGCCATGAGTGATTCTCCTCGCCCGGAGCACCCGGCAGATCGTCATCGCGCAGCGACTGCTCGTAGCGGACGCCGGTTTCGTTGCCGACTTCTTCGAGCACGTTTGAGGGGAACACCTCGGATCCGAAGATCGTCGGAACTCCTTCGGCGCGGATTTGCTCGATCAAGGTGACGACTTCGGACGGGGTTGGGTCGGCGAAGTCGCTGGGCTGGACAGCACCGACCACCTGCCAACCGAAGTTCTCCGCGAAGTAGGCATAGGCGTCGTGGTAGGTCACGAGTTTCAGGCCCCCGGCGGGGACTGTTTGCTGGTCCAGGCGGACGGCCTCGGCCAGTTCTTCAGCCTGCGCAGCGAAAGCCCCGAAGTTCTCCTGCATCTGGTCTGCGCACTCGGGGTCGCGCGCACTGAGGACCTCACGAACGATGTCCGCGTAGACGATGGCGTACGTCGGATCGGTCCACAGATGCGGGTTCGGCTTGCCGTCCTCTTCGGGGAAGGAGAAGTCGAAGATGTAGTCCTCCTCGGGGAGGGCGACGGTTCCCAGCTCCACCAATTCTGCGCCGTCGCCCATATTTGCCTCCGCCATGGCCAATGTCGGATCTTCCAGCTTCAGGCCGTTGATGAACACGACATCCGCGTCGCTCAAGAGAGCCGCCACGGACGGCGCGGGTTCGAAGGTGTGCGAGTTGGTCCCCTCCGGCACGATGCCCCGCACACTGACACAGTCGCCGCCCACTCGAGACACGATCGAGGTGATCGGGGAAACGGTGGTGGCGACGAGAATCGAATCGCCGTCAGACTCCGGAGCGGAGTCGTCGGACCCTCCACATCCCGCCAACACAAGGGCGGCGGCCGAAATGCTGGCGAGGACTACGGGAAACGGACCCATGAGCGAAGTTTATGGCGAACTGTCAGTTATTGCAAAAGGCTTGCATTTAGCGACCTCTGGTCAGCACCGCTCACGCGGCCTTCTGGCTTACGACCTCACGAGTCAGCGTGCATCGGTCGACGCGCCATGCCCGACCCCTTCGACGATGCCTGCGGCGGCGTCGAAGGCCTGCTGTATCGAGGAAAAGTTCGCCGCCTTCAACGCTCTGATGGCTTCGGCCACTTTCACGCAGACGGCTATCTGACCCTCTCGCTCTGCCTCGACCAGGTCCACGTACGAGATATTCACGTCTGTCCTCCTCCTAGCTCAGCAGCCTGGCAGAGCCATCGATCCGCGCTAAGGATGACGGGAAAACCGGGGTGCCAGTACCCCGGATCGGCGGGCGCGATGTTTGGACGACCAACTCCCCTTTCCCGACATCGGTCCGATACAGGCCGTGGGAGACAAGACCTGGGGAAACCCTCAGGAGGAGAGATGCTCAACAAGCGCATGATCGCGCGATCCATCGTCGCCACCACGGCGGCCGCCGCGCTCGCGTTCACCACCGTGGGAGTCGCTCAAGCAGACGACCACGCAATCACCAAACTTCCCGCCAAGGCATCTCTGCAGGCTGGAGAGTCCGTCAGCGTGGACATCGCCACCGACGAGGGCTTCGCCTGTGACAGCTGGACGACCAAGGTCGTTGGCAAGAAGCGGATGCGCACGAACGTGACGGTCTCGGGCCCAGAGAGTCTGGAGGGCTGCGACATCGGTCAACTCATCACGTTCCAGGTGAGCCTCGATGAGGAATTCACCAAGAAGGGCCGCGCAGTCGTCAAGTTCATTGTCTTGTCCGCTGACGGATCCGACAAGAAGGTCAAGAGCCTGAACGTCAAGCTCAACCGCGGGAAGGCTGCTTCCAACAGCGAGGGCAAGAAAGATCGCCCGGCCAAGGGAAAGAAGAAGTCCGAGAGCGGCACGGCTGACGACTCCGACGGTGAAGGCGAATCTTCATCCGATGACGATGACAAGTCAGGCGACTCTGACGGTTCGGACGCCTCCTAGTCACATCTCAACGACGGTTCACGTCGCGACACCTTGGACGTCGCGACGTGAACCGTTGTCTTGTGCGTGCCCTAGGCTTTCGTTCCCACGCGGAAGTGGTGGAACGGCAGACACGCTGGTTTTAGGTACCAGTGCCCTCGGGCGTGCGGGTTCAACTCCCGCCTTCCGCACGAGGCACGCGCGCCCTAGGCAGCTTTGGTGGCGATGATCATTCCTGCCGAGCACAAGAACATGCCGCGCCATGATTCGTCATCTTCCAACTCGATCTGCTGCCGCCGATACTCGGTGGGATCGATACCACCCGAGATCATCGGGTACGTCGGGTGGAAGTTGTACCAAGAGAAGGACAAGTCGATGAAGCCCTGCTGCGCCACAACATCGGAGAGCTCGAACGGGTTGTGGAAGCGGGCCAGAATCTCGTCGTAGGCCGGAGCGTCCTTGTCCCACTCTCGCTTCGGGGGCTTGTCCACCGCGAGGCGCTGATCAAGGTCGGTGGCCACCTGGTCTTTGAACTGCTGCCCGATCGGCGCCATGAGGTCGTCGAGGATGAACTCCTTGGTGAGGCGGTTGAACGTGAACATGGAGAACATTGCGTTGCGAAACTGAAGAATGAGTGTTCCGCCAGGCTTGAGGAACAACGACATCGCCTCGACGAACCATGCATCGTCTTCCACGTGCGGGATGACCCCGAGCGCGATGACAGCATCGAATTGACCAACCCGATCGACCTCGGCGCGGACCGCATCCCGATCATTGATGTCCACTTGGGTGTGCAGATCAGGGTCAAGGCCGCTGCGCTGAAAGTTCTCCTTGCCTAGGCGGACCATCTCGCTGGACAGATCGCTGGCGCGAACATCCACACCGAGTTCCTGGGCGATGCGGACGATCGGGCTCCCCTCTGCGGCGCCGAGTTCGTACACATTTGCAACGTTGCGACTCTTCAGGATCCGCATCACCTTGTTGAGCCGGAAGTAGTTCGCGGGATATTCGGCGTTGGTCCAGATCTTCTCCGGGTCGTACTGCTCGTGGTACGACGGAGCAGATCCGTCGTAGTGGTCGCTGACCTGGGCCATTGCTAGATCCTTCGGTGTCGAGAAACGTCGGTGACGAGAAACTTCGGCATTAGGAGGTCTTCCCGCCGGAGAGTAGTTCACCCAGGACCGGCACAAGCGCTCGGAAGGCGTGTCCTCGATGGCTGATGGCGTCTTTCTCCTCCGGGGTCAACTCGGCGGTAGTGAGGGCGTAGCCGAGGGGAGTGAATATCGGGTCGTATCCGAAGCCGTTGCTGCCCCGGGGCTCGGTGATCAAGGTTCCTTCAAGCACACCTTCGACCACCCGCTCCTCACCGTCGGGCGTGGCCACGGCCGCCGCGCAATGAAAAGCCGCTCCTCGCCTATTGCTCGGAACGTCAGAGAGTTGCGCAAGGAGCAACTCCAGGTTCGCCGCATCGTCACCGTGTGATCCAGCCCAACGGGCCGAGAGGATTCCCGGCATTCCGTTCAGGGCGTCGACGCACAATCCTGAGTCGTCGGCAATGGCAAACAGCCCTGTGCGCTGGGCGACATCTCTCGCCTTAAGGAGAGCGTTTGCGGCGAACGTGCTGCCCGTCTCGGCTACGTCGGGCAGCTCGGGGAAACTCTCGGTTCCCACTAGGTCGACGTCGAGACTGGACGACTCCAGGATTCGCCTCAGCTCGGCGACCTTGTGCTGATTGCGAGTCGCCAGCACGACGCGGTGGGTCATGCCGACAGCGACGCCTTCTGCTGAACCGTCAGGTCTGCGATGCCAGCGGCGGCAAGATTTAACAACTCGTCCAAAAGTCCGCGGTCGAAAGGCTCACCCTCGGCAGTCCCCTGCACTTCGACGAAGTTCCCTTCACCGGTCATCACCACGTTCATGTCGGTCTCGGCGCGAACGTCGTCGTCGTAGTGCAGATCGAGTCTGGGTTCGCCGTCGATGATGCCCACGCTCACGGCGGCCACCGAGTCGATCAGAGGATCGGTAGAAATATTCCCCTCGCTTCTCGCCCACGACAAGGCATCGGCGAGGGCGACGTAGGAGCCCGTAATGGCCGCTGTTCTGGTTCCACCGTCGGCCTGCAGAACGTCGCAGTCAATGACGATGGAGTTTTCACCGAGCACCGACATGTCGACAACCGCACGCAAGCTGCGACCGATCAACCGGGAGATTTCCTGGGTCCGGCCTCCGAGCTTGCCCTTGACCGATTCACGCTGATTACGCGTGGTGGTCGCCCGCGGCAACATCGCGTATTCGGCGGTGACCCATCCGGTTCCCGAGTCCTTCAGCCAACGTGGGACGCCCGGGGTGAAGGACGCGGTGCACAGCACCTTCGTCTTGCCGAAGGACACCAGCGTCGAACCCTCGGCGTACTCCGACCAATGCCGCTCGAAGGAGACGGGTCGAAGTTGGTCTGAGGTACGTCCATCGGATCTCGTCATGGGCGTGACACTATCCAGAACTCTTCGCCATCGAACACCAGTGGTTGAGCTCCGGTTCACGACCCGAACTACAGAGAACTGACACGCCCTATTTCCGGACCGAGGAACCGGCGACCGTGGTCTTCGAAAGCATCCGGATCACCGGTGACGAGGAACGCATGCGTGGGTGACCCCTCGCCCTCGCTACGAAGAAGGTCCCCGGCCACAAGCACCCGGTAGACGTCTTTCGCCGTTTCTTCCGCGCTCGACACCAGGGTGACGTCGTCCCCCATGACGTATGCGAGCACACCGGTGAGCAATGGGTAGTGCGTGCACCCGAGCACAAGGGTGTCGACCTCGGACTCCTGGAGCGGAGCCAGGTACTCGCGTGCCACCGCGATGGCTTCGTCGCCGCTGGTCACTCCTGCTTCCACGAGTTCGACGAAGCGTGGACACGCCTGCGAGTAAACCGCGACCTGCGGTGCCGCCGCGAATGCGTCGATGTATGCCCCGGATGCGATGGTCGCTTCGGTTCCGACAACACCGACGCGGCCACCACGCGTCGCCGAGACGGCACGACGAACGGCTGGATGTACAACCTCGATGACGGGAACTTCGTACCTTTCGCGAGCGTCCCGCAGGGTGGCAGCGCTGGCCGAGTTGCAGGCGATGACCAAGGCCTTGACTCCGTCGTTGACCAAACGATCCATAATTTCGAGTGAATACTCGCGAACCCGAGCGATCGGTAGTGGACCGTACGGGCCTCGAGAGGTATCCCCGACGTAACGAATCGACTCAGCAGGGAGTTGATCAATAATCGCCCGAGCGACCGTGAGGCCTCCGAAACCCGAATCGAAGACCCCGATCGGCGCGTTGTTCGTCATGGCCCGCTAAGCGTACGGCGCGCCGCAGCCGCCGAAGGGGTCCTGGTCTCTACCCTCAAATTCGCGTAGTCAAGGAGATTGCGCGACTTCCCCTGAGGAGGGAACATGTCGGACACCGCAATCAAGCGCCCCGCAGGCGTCACGATCGTGGGCATCTTGACGGCCATTCTCGGCGTCATCAACATCGTTTTCGGTGTGTGGATGTTGATGTATTGGCTGGGAATCAAGCTCGGGACGCTCTTCGAGGGCCAAACCGTGTTCTGGCTCCTGTTCAACGGCTTCCTCGCCGTCGTGATGGGCCTGATCTACTTCTGGCTGACACAGTTGACATTCGCAGGAAGCCAGACGGCGCAGGTACTCATCTCGGTCTTCGCCGTTATCAACATCGTTTTCGGGTTCTTCCACTTCGACTCGGGTGGCGCGGCGCAGATCATCCTCAACTTGATCGTCGTCCTGATCGTCAACACACATAAGGCGAAACTGTGGTTTAGCCAAACGGCCTAGCCCTGCGGGCTCCCATTTCATCTCGAAAGGGCACTCGGATCCCCCGAAAGGGCACCGAGTGCCCTTTCGCATGTGCACGAGCGCCCGTGGGCATGCGCGCACGCGCCCGTCCGACGTGACGGCGGCTCAGAGAGGCGGCGTAGAACTGCCCGTTTCCGGTTAGGCGAGCAACCCATCGGCCGCAGCCGGCAGGATCGTCACGGAATCTCCGACTGCAACGTCGGTGTCCAGGCCGTCAAGGAATCGCACGTCTTCGCCGTTCAGGTACACATGCATGTAGCGCCGAAGTCCTCCGTCGTCGAGGAGCCGCTGGCCGATACCGGAGTAGTTGGTGTCGAGGTTGGTGATGACGTCCTGCAGCGATGCACCTTCGACAAAGACCACGCTTCTCCCACCGGTATACGCGCGAAGAATCATTGGGATACGAACACCGACGGACATCTCGAGCCCTCTCTGCAGTCCAGGTCCAGAAGGTAGGCGGACATAGTCAGAAGCGCTCCAGAAAGGACCATGATGAGGGACATGATCCGTAACAACTAGTGATTAAACGGACAAATAGGACCATTTTGTGTCGCAGTTTGCTCCTCGTGTCTTGTTCCACTTGACCTCGGCTTTGACGGCCACCACGCTAGGGGCGCTGCGCTCTTCGGGGAGCAGCGCGGAGGAACTGAAAACAATCGGTGGCCGCCTCCCGGCGGCCATCTCTCATGCATGGAGGCCTGAGTGGACGTCGTTAATCTCGACTACTCGCAATACCAAACTGTTTACAACATTCTCTCGTTCGCGCTGGCGTCCATGCTGGCGACGTTCGTGTTCCTACTTGCTGTGACGGGCCGTGTTCTTCCCCGTTACCGCCAGGCCCTCGTCGTCTCGGCGATGGTCTGTCTTATCGCTGCCTACCACTATTGGCGGATCTTCGATTCCTTCAAGGGGTCGTTCGTCGCCGTCGACGCTGGCGAGGCTGCCATGGCTCAAAACGCTATGCAATACGTCTTCGTGAACGGCGAAGGCTTCAACGAGGGCTACCGCTACGTTGACTGGCTGCTCACCGTGCCGCTGCTGTTGTTCGAGGCGATCGCCGTCCTCGCGCTCCCGCGTGCGCTGCGCAAGTCCTTGCTCATGAAGCTCATCCCCGCATCCGCGTTGATGATCATCCTGGGCTACCCGGGCGAAATCGCGGTCGACACCGCTCCCAAAGCTATCTGGGGCGCGTTGTCCACCATCCCGTTCCTGTACATCTTGTACATCCTGTTCGTGGAACTCACAAAGGCGACGAAAACGCAGCCTGGCCAGGTCGCCAAGGATGTCAACGGTCTTCGCTGGCTGCTCCTCGCGACATGGGGCGTTTACCCCATCTCGTACATGATTCCGATGTTCGGCATCGAAGGAGCGGACTCGTTCGTCTGGCGCCAGGTCGGGTACTCCCTCGCGGACGTGCTCGCCAAGTGTCTCTTCGGCCTGCTGATCTACAAGATCGCTCGCGAGAAGAGTGCTGTGGACTCGCCGGAGTTCAACGAGGCAGAGCTCGAAGAGGCACCCTCCAGCAGGTAGGGATCGCCCGCTCGGGTTCCCCCCGAACGACGACAGCGGATCGGATGCTCAGCATCCGATCCGCTGTCTTTTGGCTGTGAGGCTTCCGGTCGTCCCGGCTACTCCTCGTCTTCCGCCACAGGAACGTTGTCATCGGAGAATCCGTAGAGTGCCGGGGTCATGCAGCGCACGAGCGATTCCTGAAGGAACGTGAGCCAGTCGTAGAAATGAAACAAGCCCGATCGGGGATCGTCGTCAGGCAGCTCTGCGAGCTCCCCGTGGTTGTCTTCAGAAATCTGAATGCGTGTGCCGATGGCGATGCGCGCATCGTTGAGCAGCCCGAGCCAACTATCGGTCGACGTCACGGAGACCTTTTCACCTGATCGCTCGATCTCCTCCTGCACGGTCATCGCATGCTGCATCTTCGACTGACGCAGATCGTTTTCGGTGAATCGACGAAAATCTCGTGCGTCGTCAGGATCGTCGTACGCGTCGGGCAGGAGTCGGGCCACTGCGGGGTCGTCGGAAATTCCCACGTCCCCATCGACCCAGCCCACTTGCGCCGCCAACGGATCCTGATCGGGGGACACCTCGGCCGGCTGCACGAGATCCATGACCTGACGCGCCACGGACATCAGCAAGCCGCGTTCCACGTCATCAACGCGCAAAACAACGCGACCGGTCGCGGTTCGTTGAAATCCGTACGTCATCGTCGCTGCTCGTCAGTCGTCTCGTTGAAGGGTGGCCCACAGGCCGTAGGAGTGCATGGCACTGACGTCCCGCTCCATTTCTTCTCTCGAACCAGACGAAACCACTGCCCGACCCTCGTGATGGACATCGTTCATGAGCTTCTCGGCCTTCTCGCGGGAGAAATGGAAGTACGTCATGAAGACGTACGTGACATAGGACATCAAATTTATCGGGTCGTTCCACACGATCGTTATCCACGGACGCTGGGTTTCGACGACCTCGTCCACCTGTTCCTGAGGAGCGGCCTCCACGGCAATCGACGCGTCCACCACGACATTATTCTCGCAGCACCCTGCGGCACAGGCGACGCCCCCGTACGCTCATCCCATGGTCGAGGGCACCTGCGGGATAGATCTGGAGCGGACGCGTCAGTCCATTCCACCGCCTCGTGACGATCTCCCGACTTGGCCGATTCTGGACCGGATCCGTGAATCCGTGATCGGTGACGATCACGTGATGCACGGTCCCTTCGGTCCTCGCCGTGTCACCTACGCCGATTACACCGCCTCCGGACGCGCACTCGGATTCATCGAAGAATTCATCCGTGACGAGGTGCTCCCTCGATACGCCAACACACACACCGAATCCAGTGGGACCGGACTCCAGACAACGCGCCTTCGGGAGGATGCTCGTGCGCGCATTAAGAAGGCTGTCAATGCAGGTGACGAAACGTGCCTGATCTTCTGCGGCTCCGGATCCACTGCAGCCGTTAACAAGGTCATCGGTCTGCTCGGACTGCGGATACCGGCCGACCTCGACAACAAATACCACCTCAGCGATCACGTGCCCGCGGACGAAAGACCCGTGATCTTCATCGGCCCCTACGAACACCACAGCAATGAGCTCCCCTGGAGAGAGTCCATAGCCGATGTGATCGCTATCCCTGAGGACGCCGATGGGCACCTCGATCTGAACACCCTTCGCCAACGGCTCGAGGAATTCAGCAACCGCCCGCTGCTGATCGGCTCGTTCAGTGCCGCCAGCAACGTGACCGGCATCGTCACTGACACGCACGCGATCAGCACACTCCTGCACGAGCATTCAGCTCTCGCCTTCTGGGACTACGCCGCATGCGGTCCGTACGTCGACATCGACATGAACCCGCGCTGCGTCGAGCACCCACTCTCCTACAAGGACGCCGTCTTCTTATCCCCACACAAGTTCGTCGGTGGGCCAGGCACGCCCGGTGTCCTGCTCGTCCGACGTGAGCTCGTGACCAACACCGTTCCCGACAGCGTCGGTGGCGGCACCGTTGCCTATGTCAACCCCACCCAGCACCTCTACCTGACCGACCCCGAGCATCGGGAAGAGGCAGGCACCCCCGCCATCGTCGAGTCGATCCGCGCTGGTTTGGTCTTCGACCTCAAGGACGCCGTGGGAGTGGATGTGATTCAGGCCCGCGAGGAAGACTTCGTGCGCCGCGCCATCGACAGCTGGGGCACAAACCCGACCATCGAGGTCCTTGGAAACACCGACGCCCAGCGCTTATCCATCACCAGTTTCGTTGTCCGTCGGCCCAACGGTCGATACCTTCACCACAACTTCATCGTTGCGGTCTTGAACGACCTTTTCGGTATCCAATCGCGCGGCGGCTGCTCCTGCGCGGGTCCCTACGGTCACCGGCTGCTCGGCATCGACGTGGATCGGTCGCACAAATTCGAGCGCGAGATCAGTCAGGGCTGCGAAGGTATCAAGCCGGGCTGGACCAGGATCAACTTCAACTACTTCATCTCCGAGTCGGTCTTTGACTACCTCGTCACCGCCGTGCATCTCACATCGGAGTTCGGCCACCGCCTGCTGCCCTACTACCGATTCGATGCCGCGTCGGGTTTGTGGCAACACCAGAACGGACCGATCGAACCTCCGCTTCGATTGAAGCATCTGTCGTACGACGCGAACGGCCGACTGACCTACACCGTGCACAACGAGCGAGCGCCTGAGTCAGCGCTCGAGGGCTATCTGGCCTCCGCCTGCTCGCTGCTTCGCTCGCTAGCGGAGCCGGACCTCATCACTCATGTTCCCGGTGCTTCCGATGACTTCGAAACCTTGCGCTGGTTCGACGTAGCGCGCGTCTAAGTCCGCCATCGAACCACCTACCGATCGCTTATCTCTTCTTGACCCGGATGACGAATTCCTGTGAGACCCCGGGTGCTAGCCCGCCCTTTGCTCGCGACACCACTCGGTAGGTCCACCGCTTCTTCGCCTTCTGGGCCTTCGCCTTGATCGTCACCCGACCCTTGGCATTCGTGCGCGCACCCTTGACCTTTCGCCAGGTTCCCTTCTTCAGAACTTGCAGAATCACCTTCTGTTTCGCTTGGGCTGGTCGCACAATCGCCCGGACCCGAATCGGGGCACCCGAAGAAACCTTTTTCGTCTTGGCTTTGGCGCTAACCGTTGCACCCACGGCGACCTCGGCGGCGGGGCTCTGCGATGCGGCTATGCCCCCAGTCTCCGGCACGGTCAGCCGGACCCGTCCTGAAGATGGCAGCTGGACTTGGAACGCCACGGCACCATCCGGTCCGCTCGCCGCTACCTGCAGGGCTTGCCACTCTTCGCTGCCGGTGGGTTGGAATTCCACCGTCACGGGCACATTGGGTACCGGAGCACCGTTGAACGTCACCCCTCCGGCGATAGACGTCGGCTGACCGAAGACCACAGCCGGGGTGACGGCGATCGCGACGACCGATTCAGCCGGGGCGAGGGACTGCGCGTAACTCCTGATGCCCGGCCACTGAGCGGGGTTCTCACCACCGATGGTCCAGAGGGCAGCAGCATTCAATCCATACTGACCAACCAGTTGTGTGCGCGCGAGCACACCGTCGGGCCCAACGAAGTTGACTTGGCGCTTGGCCTGGCATGTCTGAGGTGTTCCCGACGAGTCGGTCCAGTCCACATTCTTCGTGTAACGGAACGAACTCTCCTCACGCACCGGATCCCAGCGGACATCCGCCTCGGTCAGGCCGTAGCGCTCGAGTAACGCAGGAATCTTGGCAGCGGTGACCGCGGCCATGGACGTCGCCGATCGGTACGCACGCCTTTCTGACGCCGATCCATTCTTGCTCGGACACACGCCGGACAGCCGGTAGCCGCCGCCGGCCTTCGTTCTGGTTCTCGCCCGGCCGTAGGTGGGCACTCCGATTTGCAGTTTGGCCGGATCCATCACCGTGACGGCGTGCTCGACATTCGCGCGCACCCAATCAATGGGAGCGATCGGGCCGATCGACCTCACCGTGTAGTCGTAGGCCATGATCCGGATTCGATCGACGTGCGGAGCGATCCCCGGAATGTTGTAGACCCAGTATCCGGACCGACCGCCGCAACGATTTCGCGTATCGCACGGTCCCGGGACGGTTGCCGACAGCAGTTTCCCTTGCGCACGCAGCGCAGCGCCCAACTCCGCAACAAACGTCGTCCAGTTCGGCAACGTGGCATCCCACGTCTTGCTGCCATCGACGAACGCGAAGTTCTCGTAGTCGAGGTCGAGCCCGTCGTAGCCATTGTTGACCACCAGGGCCACGAGGTCTGCCACGTGCTGACCTCTCAGAGCAGGGTCGGCCAGCGTGGCAGCCATTCGTCCCTTGCCCGAGGCGTCGGCGATAGCGGGAATGACCACCATCCCAGCGGCCCGCAAACGTTCCATCGCCCACGCCACATTGGCGCTGCCGTTCGTGAAGTTGGGATTGAGCGCCACTTGCACACCGCCGCCTTTGCGGGCGATCGCCGAGTACCAGAAAGGGGACACATCTTCAAAGAGATCAGCGTTCGCGACGGCGCTGTCGATTCCCACGGGTTGACTCGGAGAGGTCATCCAGTACGGCATCCATCCGCTGATCACCTTGTCCGGCGTGTTCGCATAAGCAGGAGACGCTGCACCGACCTGCCCCACCAACAGGCCTGCGATCAGGGCGGTAAGGGTCAACGCAATGGGGGGAAGACGACGCATCCAAGCATTGTGCGTCATGGCGACCCTCGGGCGTCGAACCCGGGGGGTGCGGGAGTGTCTGCCCTAGCGCAGGACCCGGCCGATATCCCCCGCTGCACGAGAAACCCGGGGACCAACCTCGGACTCCTCGAGCTCCCGGAAGGACACGACCCCCACACTGGCCTCAAGGCCGGGAACACCCGTGACCGGGGAGGCGAGTCCAAACACCCCCGGTGCTCCGTCTTCGCTCGCGACGACCCACGGAGGGTCCAGCGGCCTCGTTCCGGCGGTCCTGGCAGCCAAGATGGCCCGGCCGGCTGCGGCAGCCTCTAACGCACTGCGGCTACCGACTCGATACGTCACGTGCATGTCCGATCGACTTGGCTCGGCTACGAGAGCGGCAACAGACTCCCCGCCATCGACGAGAGAGAGATACGCGGTACATCCGATGGCGTCCGACAGCATCCGAAGCGCGGGGAACGCCGCGTCTCGAACAACAGGCTGCAATTGGCGACCCATGGCGAGAACACCCAGACCCAGCCGACAACGCCCATCGGATCCTCGTCGGATCAACGCGTGCTGTTCCAGCGTGACGACCAGTCGATAAACAACCGTGCGTCCGATTCCCATCCGCCCGGCGATCTCGGCGATGGTCAAACCCTTGGCGGAATCCGCCACCTCCTCGAGGACCCGCAGCCCTCGATCGAGTGTTTGTGACGTCTCGGCGGCCATGACGTCAGCCAACCATGCATGCGAGCGACAAGCGAGGGGCGGGCCAATGGCCCGCCCCTCGTCGACTCTGTGTTGTCAGTTGGTGATGACTGACTTAGACCTTCGCTGCGGACTTCACTCGGAAGGCCGCGATGATCTCGAAAATACCGATGATGATCAACCAGATTGCTGTTATCCAAACAACAACTTGGAAGGACCCAACCGGAGTCACCAGGCAGATGACACTGCCGATGAGCAGGATGACACCGAAGAAGATGTTCCAGCCGCGTCCGTCCTTGTTCGAAAAGCCCTCGAGAAGAGCGGCGAGCCCTTGGAAGAGGAAGGCGACACCGATGAAAATTCCCAGCAGCCACTCGCCAGCCTGACCGGTGCTGACTTCAGCGCGTGTCGCAAGCAAGCCCAGGACGATCGACAGAGCGCCGGTGATGAAGTAGAGGGTGCGTATCCCGCCGGTCAGCCCAGGAGCGAAACCGCGAACGACGCTGAAGATGCCGGACACGATGAGCCAGATGACGAAAATGACCGCCACGATTTCAGCAGCTGTAGCTGTGTTTAGAACGGCCCAGATCCCCAGGATCAAGGTGACGGCTCCCAAAGCGAGCAGGATCCACCAGTTCTTGCCGATCGACCCCATCAGGTCGTCGTCTTCGACTATCACTACGTCAGAGTTCGACATGCGCATCCTCCCGATGCTGGCGACGGGGTGTCTCCCCAAATACCGCCCCAATGTTAGGGGCGATAGCCCGAATTTTGGGGACGTGATCGACCGATGAACCCCTATGTCGGGCGATCAGAGCCTTGTTTAGTCGTCGATGCGCCACATTTCCGGGTTGAGCCAGGTTTCAGTGATGGTCTCCAACTCCCCGGATTCGGACAATTCAGCAAGGGCGCGGTCGACGCAGGCTGCAAGTGGGTTTCCTTGCACCATGGCGAAGGACAGCGCGATATCCGGAGGATCGACACCGGCAACATTGGAGACGTCGATGTCCGCGACGCTCTCCAGCCATTGCCGAGTGGGCTCGTCGATGAGTTGCGCATCGGTGACGATCCGCGCCTCCTGCATCTCGGTTCCGGCGCGTGCCCACATCGCCAGTCCCCCGCCTTCGGGGATCCATCCCTTGCTCAGAAGCCAGGGTCGCCCCGTTCCTTGAACAGGTGCGGCGAAGCGCAGGCTCGATGGCTGCGTCTGTTGGCTGACTCCGAGAAGAACACGGCGGGCGTCGTCATCGGCGACGTCGAGCACTGTGCTCGTCTCCAAGTACGGAGTTGAGAATGCGATTGCCGGGAACTCCTCGGGGCGTGCCACATACCCGTCCACGGCTATGTCGAAGTCGAGGAAGCTTCCCGTCAGAACATCCTGCGCCGGCGCGAATTCCCACGTCACTTCTTGCGGTCGAAAACCCAACTGCTCGGCGACGGCGTAAGCGAGTTCTGATTCGAGCCCTAGCCGGTCCGCGGGTTGATCGGAGAGAAAGTACGGCGGGGCCGGCGTAGCCGATGTGGTGAATGTCAAGGCCCCCGGCTCGACGGTCGTCAAATTAGGTTTGGAACACGGATCCAGGAGAACAAGTTCTGATTGATCATCGTCGGGTGGGGGCACGACGCCCGTGGCGCCGCCGGAGGCGCCGTTGACCGTGCATGCACTCAACAGAACGCATCCGAGAGCAAGGCCTAGGGGACCACGCACCTGTCAGTCTCCGCCACGCGGCAGCGAGGCATGGATCTCTTGGCATTCAGGGCAGACGGGGAACTTCGACGGATCACGCCCCGGGGTCCACTTCTTGCCGCACAGCGCCGTGACGGGTTTACCGGTGACCACACTCTCGACGATCTTGTCCTTCTCGACGTAGTGGGCGAACCGTTCGTGATCGCCGTCGTCCACCGAGGAGGTGCGCTCCTCTAGGAGCGTGTCTCCGCCTGGCGAGGCAAGCGGTTCGAGAGGTCCGGTGTCACTCACTCCTCAAGTGTACGTGTTCGATTCGGTGCCCAGACTCCGAACTCGCCCCGGATACTCACCCCCCGGCCGCCATACGGCCCACCCACGACCAAGATCTCCCCATGAGCACCTTCATCGATCCTGTCCCCCAGGATGTCGCTGACCCGACCACGGATTACCCGGCGAACGCTTTTGCCTTCCGCTACGTGCTTCCCGCTCTCCTCGAGGCACCCGGGCGGCGTCTTCTTGAAATCGGCGTCGGCCAGGGGGCCGCGCTGTCGGTGTTCACCGACTCTGGGTTCGTGATGTCGGGATTCGATATCGACCATGCATGTGTCGTTCAGACACAGAACCAGGCGCTAGCCCTCGGTCTCGACGCCGAGAGATTCACTCACGGCGATCTGCGGGAGCCCACGTCTTATCGCTCGATCTGCACGGAGGGACGATTCGACGGGATCGTCGCCATGGGGGTGCTGCCGCACATTGGCGACAAGGAATCAAGCATTCGGAATCTCTTCGACCTCACCCAACCGGGTGGTCAAGTATTCATCGAATTCAGAAACCTGCTCTTCGCCATGTCCACCTTCAATCGCTTCACCCACAGTCTGTTCATGGATCAGCTGCTGCACGAGGTCTCTCCAGCCGTGCGCGACGCGGTCGACCACGAACTCGCAGCGCGCCTTCGCATGGACGTTCCCGGTGCCGTCGCGCGATCAGCCGACGCCGGCGATGACATCCTCGAATCTTTCGACAATCCCTTGACGGTTCCCGCACTATTCGGGGGTGCTGGTTTCGACGATGTTCGTGTTCACTACTTCCACTACCACGCAGGCATGCCCTACCTGCAGTCGGAAGACCCCGATGCATTTCGACGTGCGGATGTAGCGCTGGAAGACGACACCTCTGGATGGCGTGGAATGTTCCTCGCATCCGCCTTTGTTGTTCACGCGCGAAAGCCCGGCGAGTCGTCGCCGAATGCTCGGTAGCTCGTTCCGACCCCGGTGACATCATCAGATGCGATACCCCCTAGGGTATACACATGACGACGGAGAATCTGACAGAAGAAACCTTCGCCACCGTCGTGGGTGGCAACGACATCGTGCTCGTCGACTTCTGGGCATCCTGGTGCGGCCCATGTCGGACGTTCGCCCCGGTGTTCGAGAAGGTCGCCGAGGCGAATCCCGACATCGTCTTCGCCAAAGTCGACACCGAGGCTGAGCAAGGACTGGCCGGCTACTTCCAGGTCAGCTCGATTCCCACCCTGATGGCTATCCGTGACGGCGTCGTCCTGTACTCCCAGGCGGGGGCGCTCCCACAACCGGCTTTGGAGAACCTGGTGCAAGCACTACGGGACGTAGACATGGACGACGTCAAGAAAAAGCTCGCCGAGGACTCCGCCAGCGACCCTTCCTAGGGCCGCTGCTTAACCGCTGAGGTGCGGCGCGGCGCCGCTAAGGTTCGGTGGGTGAGCGAGACGATCGACCTGCGGGGCCGCGATTTCCTCGCCGAGAAGGACTTCTCGGCAGCGGAACTGACGTACTTGATGAACCTCGCCGAGCACCTCAAGCGCGAGCGTCACGCAGGACACGAGGAGCAGCGCCTGAACGGGCGAGGCATCGCTCTGATCTTCGAAAAGACATCGACGCGAACACGCGTGTCCTTCGAAGCGGCCATCGCCCAGCAAGGAGGCTTCAGTTCGGTCCTGGATCCAACATCGAGCCAGATCGGACACAAGGAGTCGACGGCGGACACCGCCCGAGTCCTTTCGCGGGTTTTCGACGCAATCGAATATCGCGGCGCCGATCATGCGACCGTTGTCGAACTCGCCCAACACGCGACCGTTCCGGTCTTTAACGGTCTGACCGATAAGTGGCACCCCACCCAAACGCTCGCCGACTTCATGACGATGAGGGAGCACGCACCCTCAATCACCACGTCCTTCGCCTACGTCGGAGATGCGCGCTTCAATATGGGCAACTCGCTGCTCGTCAGCGGGGCGATCCTCGGCAGCGATGTCCGCATCGTCGCTCCCCAATCCCTATGGCCGGCTGAGGATGTTCAGCAGATCGCGAATGAGCGCGCCGAGGAGTCCGGAGCTCGAATCACGCTTACCGAGGACGTCGACGACGGCCTCACCGGTGTCGATTTCGTCCATACCGATGTCTGGGTTTCCATGGGAGAAGCGAAGGACGTCTGGGCCGAACGGATAGAACTGCTGCGCCCCTACCGCGTGGATTCCACGCTTATGTCGAAAGCAGCCCCGGGCGCCGCCTTCATGCATTGCCTCCCCGCCTACCACGACACCAACACCGACATCGGTCGCTTTGTCTCCGAGGAGTTCGGCCTAAGCGACGGAGTCGAGGTGTCATCGGAAGTGTTCGACTCCCCCGCCAGCATCGTGTTCGACCAAGCGGAGAACAGGCTGCACACGATCAAGGCCGTGCTCGTTGCAACTATGCAGGGTGGACAGGACTCACTGTCCGCTTCGAGCTCCGGCTAACCGAGGCGTGCCCGCAGTTCGCTCAACTGGTTCCACATCTCACTGGGCACGCGATCACCGAACTGCTCGAAGTACTCCTCGGTGAGCTCCGCCTCGGCTCTCCAGGACTCCGCATCCACTCGGAACAACTCCTGCACGTCGTCGTCGCTAAGGTCGATGCCGTCGAGATTCAACTGATCGATCACGGGCAGGAGACCGACAGCGGTTTCGACGGCGTCTGCCGTCCCACCAATGCGCCGAATGATCCAGTCGATGACCCGCGAGTTGTCACCGAAACCGGGCCAGATGAATCGTCCGTAGGCGTCGCGACGGAACCAGTTCACCGAATAAATGCGGGGAAGGTCAGCTGGTTGCGTGAACGAGCCGACCTTAAGCCAGTGCCCCCAGTAGTCCGCCATGTTGTAGCCGCAGAACGGCAACATGGCGAAAGGGTCTCGACGAAGTTCGCCGAGATTCCCCTCGGCAGCCGCCGTCTTCTCGCTGGACATCGTCGCACCCATGAAGACCCCGTGCGCCCAGTCGCGCGACTCTGCCACCAGGGGAACGTTCGTCGCACGCCGACCGCCGAACAAGATCGCGTCGATCGGAACTCCTGCGGGGTCTTCCCAGTTCGGCGCGATCGTCGGACACTGCGCCGCGGGAACGGCAAAGCGGGCATTGGGATGGCTGGACGGCTCCTCCGAGTCCGGCGTCCAAGCCCGGCCCCTCCAATCGATGGCGTGAGCCGGCGGCTCTGGTGTCAAGCCTTCCCACCACACGTCTCCGTCGTCCGTCAGGGCGACGTTGGTGAAGATGCTGTTGCCTGCTTCCAGGGTGCGAACAGCATTCGCGTTGGTGTCCATTCCTGTTCCCGGAGCAACGCCGAAGAAGCCGGCTTCGGGATTGATGGCGTACAGCCGGCCATCCTCGCCGTACCGCATCCACGCGATGTCGTCGCCGATCGTCTCGACCGTCCACCCCGGTATCGAGGGCTCGAGCATTGCCAGGTTGGTCTTTCCGCAGGCAGACGGGAACGCCGCGGAAATGTGGAAGACGTCACCGTCGGGCGACGTCACTCGCAAGACGAGCATGTGTTCGGCAAGCCAGCCTTCATCACGCGCCATCGCCGACGCGATGCGAAGTGCGTAGCACTTCTTGCCGAGCAGAGCATTGCCGCCGTAGCCACTTCCGTAGGACACGATTTCGCGCGTCTGTGGAAAGTGAACAATGTACTTCGTGTCGCTGCACGGCCACGAGACGTCTTCTCTGGCAACTCCAGCTCCATCGATGAGCGGAAAGCCCACTGAGTGCAGACACGGAACGAATTCACCGAACTCCCCGATCTCCTCCAGTGCCGGTGTTCCCATGCGCGTCATGATGTGCATGCTCAACACGACGTACGGCGAGTCGGTTATTTCGACGCCCAGTTGGGAGATACGAGACCCCAGCGGACCCATGGAAAACGGGATGACGTACATGGTGCGACCACGCATCGACCCGGCGAACAAACCGTTCAATGTGGCTCGCATCTCACTGGGATCGGCCCAGTTATTCGTCGGGCCCGCGTCGACTTCCCGTTGCGAGCAGATGAAGGTCCGCTGTTCGACGCGCGCCACGTCGCTTGGGTCGCTGCGTGCGAGGAATGAATTTGGTCGACGCTCCTGATTCAACTTGATGAGCGTTCCGGCATCGACCAGATCCCCGGTCAATCGGTCCCATTCGTGCCTCGACCCATCGCACCATTCGATGCCGTCCGGCTGTGTTAACTCCGCGACTTCCTCGACCCATTCGAGAAGTTGCTTGTTACGTGTAGGCGCGTCTTCTAGTCCCCGTAGTGCCATCGTGACTCCGTTGTCCGATCGAGTTGGGTGACCCCTGGCGGGCGGAATTACCTTCAGGTTCCCGCTTCGCAGCGCCATTCGCACCTCGACACTCGCGTGTAAACGCTGTCTTGTGAGCAATGGCACAGAGCCGGTGTGACGTGGCTAACGAATGGACCGATCCAACGGGTAAGGCCGGCTAGAGCCGGTGGAGGTACGGCGCTCGTGGCGTCGAGATCGCTTTGCGAACCATCCGCGCGAAGGCCTTCGCTCCCTCAGGGCGCAGGTGGTAACCGTCCGCGTACAAGTATTCGGGATTCTTGGAGGCCACGGAGTTCCAGTCCACCAGGACAACCCGATCGCTTCGGAATTTCGCGTCGCATCGACGCAGCATCCGGTTATTCACGTCTTCCCAGGCGCGGGGAACCTTGACGGTCACCAGGTACACGGTTCTTGCTGGTCCGGCCGAGCGCACGAGCCGCCGGCACATTTTCAAGGTGTAGGTCCCGTTGGTTCCCAGGTGGACAACCACGTGCTCGGGGAGGGAGGCTCCTCGTTCTTGAACAAGCCCTGGACCAATAGACGCCTGTCGACTCACAGCCGCGTCGACCTTTCGCACGCCGGCTGCCTTCAACTGAGATTTGGCACCGAGCATGACCGAGTCACCGATAGCCACGGCATCCAATTTCTGGTGCTCATCGGCGTGGGCCCCCTGCGCGGCCACCACCGCCGGCAGACTCACCGCCAACGCTGTGACCGTGATCACCGCAGACCGAGCGAGCCCCATAAAGCTACGACGCATGAGCAGCCACCACGGATCCCAGCCTGGACACAACCTCGGCCAGGATCGCTTCAGACGTCGCGAAATTTATGCGCACGTGCCCTACACCGGGAGAACCGAATGCCGATCCGGACGTCAGCGCGACCTTGCCTTGCTCCCGGATCACTTCGGCAGGGTCGTCGCCCAGCCCTTCCATGCGAACCCAGGCAAGAAAAGACGCCTCCGGCCAGGTCATCGACACTCCAGCCGTGTCCTCTAGTGCGGTGAACAACTGACGACGACGACTATCCAACGCCGAGAGCATCTCGCGTCGCCAGGCAGCACCCTCCCGATACGCCGCAAGACTCGCCAGGACCCCGAAATGCCCCACGAGATACGTCACTTCGATAGGTAAGCGCTCGCGCAAACGCTCGACCACCGTCGGAGCTGCCACCACTTGAGCGCACTTCAATCCGGGGATATTCCACGTCTTCGATGCCGACATGATCGCCACCGCGCGCAGATCCGCGACGTCGGCGGCAGCCTTCAAAAAGGGTGTGTGCTTCGCCCCCGCGAGCGTTATCGGAGCGTGCACTTCATCGGCGATAACGACGACGTCGTGGTCGGCGGCGAGCTCGGCGATACGGCGCAAATCCTCTGCCGGATGGACCGTCCCGGTGGGGTTGTGCGGTGAGCACAGCACGTAGGCCTGAACCGATGGATCGGCGAAAGCACCCGCGAGCTCGTCCATGTCCAACCGGTAGCGACCTGCGTCCACGATCAACGGAACGTCACGCAGACGCCGAGACGCGACCTTCTCGACCGTTGAGAAGAACGGCGGGTAGACCGGCGGGTTGATGACCACGGTCGACCCCGGCTCGGTGAGGTGGAGTAGCGATTGCCCGACCGAACTCATCACGTCGGCCAGCACCGTCACATTGCCTGGGTCGATCTCCCAGTTCCACTCGGCGCTAGCGAACTCGGCCAAGGCTGCGGGGACGTCGTCCGCCCACCCATACCCGGTGTCGGAGGTGTCCACGGCGCTACGTAGAGCATGGGCGATCGGTTCGGCCAGCGTGAAGTCCATCTCGGCAACCCAAGCCGGCAGCACATCCGACGGATACGTGCGCCACTTCGCGCTGGAGCGGCGCCTCAACTCCTCGAGGGATACCTCGTCGATCGCCATGGGACAAGCATGCCAAGGCATGTCGCGTTCGAACGCCCCCTCGCGCTCTACGCCTCGAGGACGCCCCTGACCACGCTGTCCGTGCTGTGCGTGACGTCACCATCGAATTGCTCGAGGGAGATGTCGACGACGGGGAAAGACTCCGTGTCCATCCCGGCAGGAAGGGAAAACTCCTGCACATCGCCAGCTCCGAGAACACCGATGGACACCATGGAGTCTGTCTCGGGGGTGAGCATCCACACCTCGTAGTACCCGTCCGGTTCCGGCAGATCGGGCACGTCGATGAGCAGCGTGGGGCCATCGGCCGTTTGCAGCACCTGCGCGACCCCGCTTGAGTCCTTCCCTGGAAGGGGTTCCAAGGTGGCCTGTGCGATGGCAGGAGCAGGTTCGGACTGGTTCATCACCACCGCAGTGCCCGCGCTCCCTGCCAAAAGACCGACCGCGGCGGCCAGAGCGAACCAGCCCATCCGGGCGCCACGCGGGGCGCCCGGCGGCTGACTGATCTGTTCGCCGGAATCGATTTCCATGGCGATCCGATCCCACAGCTCATCTGGTGGAGCCACCGGCTTGTCCTCGTCGGTCACCGCCCGAGCGCTGTGGACGATGGCAGCGAGTTGATCGACCTTCGCCTGACACGAAACGCACGACCGCACGTGATCGTTATCCCTTGCCGACACACTCTCCCCGAGGGCGAGCAGTGCGATCGTGTCCTCGTCCACGTGACTCATCTGCGCGTCGTCTCGGGCATTTCCGTTGCCCTCATGCTGCGACACCGTCCACCTCCAATCGATCGCGGAGCCGACTCAACGACCGGCGTATGTGACTCTTCACCGTGCCCAGAGGCAAGTCCAGCAAGCTGGCTACCTGGGCGTGGGTCATGTCCTGATAAAAGCAAAGTTCCAGAATGCGTTTCTGCGGCTCACCTAGGCGAGCAATCTCATCCGCCAGCAGTACGCGATCCACAATTCCCTCCACCGCGTGATCCTGCTGAACCTCATGGGGGACTTCGTCGACCGGATCAGGAACGCGACCACTAGCCCGGTAGTGATCCACGATCTTGTTCCGGGTGATCGCGAGCAACCAGCCGGGGAGGCTTCCGGAGTTGGGGTCGAACCGCTGCCGTCCTTGCCATGCGGCCACGAAGGCCGCTTGTGTCACGTCAGCAGCGTCATCGTCGTTGCGCAGACTTCGCCGGGCAACCGAGTACACCAGCGGCGACCACCGGTTATACACCTCACGGAAGGAGCCTTCGTCTCCACGCGTGAAGGCTGCAGCGATTTCCGCATCCGCTTCCGAGCGCACCGATGGCCTTTCCGAGGTCGACGACTTTGCTCCTGGGGCGAGGTCGGCCCCACGAATGTCCACGGTGGACACCCTCATGATGCCACCTCCTCCCACGGCTCTCCATCAGCTGCGCCGATGACGACCGGTACTGCTGTCACGACGACATTCTCGCGATATCCGTCACCGTCGCGGTCGAAGTAGCCGATGCAGGAGATCAACGTAAGACGCTCAGGTCCGTTCTCCGCGAAAAGGTCTGACGTCGGCAGCAGATTCTTGGCGACCACCTCGCGAGCGACAACTTCATACTCTCGCAACGAACCATCGGCCAGTTCTACGTCTATGACATCCCCGACATCGAGTCCTGAAATCGAGTAGAAGGCACCGGCACCCCGGTCGAAGCCATCACGGTGACCAACGATGACCGTGGAGCCCGCTCCCTGTGCTGGATCTGAACCGAACCGATACCAACCCACTCTCGAAACGTCTTCGGGAATCTCGACTGATCCGTCTTCATAGATGCCGACGGGATCAACCAGAGCGCGCACGCCGAGTTTGTCGATGGCCACGCCCACGGGCGGATTGGGTGCGATCGCCACTCGCGGCTCCACCGGTATGCCGATCCGCTCGACCTCCGGGCCAGCCACGTTGGGAGCGGCTGATGCCCACTCTGGCGCCTCATCGACGTATTGGGTGATGACTGACCCTGGCCGCTCACCGACGGATTCGACAGCTTCGGCCGAGTCGTCCAACGCGACGAGCCCCGCCCATGCGAGAGGTGCTCCGACCAGCAGCATCAAGCTGCCGATCAGCACCACAATCGCAGGGCGGGGTCGTCGCATCACTTCTACCTTGCTCGAGCGAAGCCGCTACGCGCGGTGGCGCGCCACACGCGCCATCGCACCCACAGCTCCGAGAGCGCCAAGTGCCATCAGGCCAGCGGTCCAAGCGGGCAGCAAACCAGTGGCAGCCGTGGAGCCGCCGCCAGCAGCAACACCGGCCGGTGCGCCGTCAAGACCGTCGACGACCTGGACAGCCAGGGCGAGGTTGCCAGCCTCAGCGGATCCCCAGGCGTACACGATGGTGTTCGTGCCCTCACCGAGGGACAGATCGGCCGGACCGATCGCAACGGTGTCGGTACCCTGCAACACGACATCAGCGGTGTAGGGGCCGGCGGGCACGTCAGCAATGGCCTCCTCCGGGTTCACCAGGTTCTCCATCAAGACTGAGCCGTCAGCGCGGATGTCCACGGCCGGGGCAGCGGCAACGTGGCGGACCGTCAGACGAGCATCACCGGCAGCAACTTCGGAGATGTCATTGACGAAGACGTTCAACGCAGCGTTGCCGTCACCGTCCAGGTTCGCGGTCACGGTCGCATTGGCGCCACCAGGGACCTCGACACCGGCAGCTTCCAGCACTGCCGTGCCTCCGTCTGGGCCCTCACCATCGGCGTAGACAGCGAGATCGTAGGTGCCCCCGGGCACCACCAGGGTCTCCAGTGACCCAGGAGTGAGGTTGTCGATCAGCATCGCATCGCCTGCGTATACGTCGACGACGTCAGCGCCGGCACCTTCGGGAATTCCATGAAGAACAGAGACGGTCGCGTCCATGTCGCCACCGTGGCCATCGGCCATGGCTGGGGCTGCGGCGAAACCCGCAACTGCGAGGGGAAGGGCGAGGGCGGCCACGGCGACCGCGCCACGGCGGACCGGGCTGTGGCCCACCTTGATATGAGAATCGTGCATATTCGGCTCCTAAGTATGTCGTGAGGAACATCGGCCAAACGACCGATCGCCTAGGAGTTCGCCTCACGGGGCGCGTTTGGATGCACCCCAATCAAACTTTTTTCAAGCAAGCGATAAAAAGAGCTTTTCGAGCTCCTCCGGCGTCATTGGGGCCTTGTCGCCGTCTTCCCAGCACTGCTTCAGCCCGGTGGCGACGACCTTGAAGCCAGCCCGGTTCAGGGCCTTGGAGACGGCCGCCAGTTGGGTGACGATCTCGCCGCAGCTGCGGTCGTCTTCGATCATGTTGATGACACCGTCGAGCTGCCCCCGCGCCCTCTTCAGGCGTAGCAGAACGTCGCGGCTGATCGCCGAATCTATCTCCATGACCCCATGTTACCCCAATACCCTCTGGGGTATTCTGTCAAGCATGGAACACAACCACGGTACAGCCGTTCAAGAGCCCCTAGCGCCCCTAGCGCGCAACCTGCGCCAGGCCATTCCGGAGGTCTACGCGGGCTTTCGGGAGTTGCACTCGAGTGCCATGGCGGACGGTGCCCTACCCCTCAAGGTCAAGGAACTCATCGCGTTGACCCTGTCGATCGGCTCCCAATGTGACGGCTGCATCGCTGCGCATGCTCGTAGCGCTTCTCGGGCCGGGGCCACCAAGCAGGAGGTTGCCGAGGCCATAGGCGTCACGTTCCTCATGCAGGGAGGGCCCGCAACGGTGTACGGACCACGCGCCTTCGACGCCTTCTGCGAGTACTACGACGCCCAACATCCCTCACCGGGGGATACGTCCTGAGCGGCCCCCTGCCCGGAAGGATCGCGCTTGTCGGTAGCGGCGAGTACCTGCCCGAGATGCAGGACCTCGAAGAGTGGCTTCTCACCGACAAGCCGCCTCGCTATGTGCAGTTGGCTACGGCAGCGTCCCTCGAGGGCGAAGAATCACTTCGCCGCTGGCACGATTTGGGAGCTCAGGCAGCCCAGCGACTTGGTGTCGAGCAGGTCGTTGTCGACGTGCGAACCCGACAGGACGCAGACAACGCCGACTACGTCGAGGCGATCACCGGTGCCGGCCTGATCTATCTGTCCGGCGGCAACCCCAAACATCTCTCCCGAACACTGATCGACACTCCGGTGTGGGATGCCATCCATCAGGCCTGGATGCAGGGAGCGTCTCTCGCGGGTTGTTCCGCCGGCGCTATGGCACTCAGCGGCTACGTTCCGGATATTCGACACCCCCGCTCCGGCGGTCAAGACGGCCTCGGCCTCGTTCCTGAACTGCGGGTTCTTCCCCATTTCGACGTATACGGCAAGTGGATTCCGGACATCGTCATGCGGCCTTTACTGACTGAATCCACGACAGTCATCGGCATCGACGAGCAGACGGCGTTTCGCGCCGAACCGCCCGAGGACCTCAAGCAGCCGTGGTCCTTTCGAGGCGTTGGGCGGGGATCGTGTTGGCGCATCGAAAGTGACCGCAAGTACCGCGTCAACTCACCCATGGAGCTATCGGTCGTGTAGTCGACGAATCGCGTCGGCGATTCTCCACCCACCCATCGCACATCTCAGCCCCATGGCGCATCTCCCCTAGCTCTGCGCCATCTACGACCCTTCCCGCCCTCCATCCACTACCCGGGCAAGCTGCGCGCACTGATCCCGAGCCACTGCCTGGGTGTACTTAGCAAAATCCCACTCGTCATCCGGCACCGCTGCTATCTCCTGGGCGCTCAGCGTCTCCAGAGTTACCGCGAACGCGGCTGTTTCCGACAGGGCCTCGACAAGCGAGGCGAACCGATCGTCCGCCGCGAACACCCGCCGCGCTGCCTCGAGGCGAACCTGTGCCCGCTCGGCGTACTCCGCACGCTGATCGGGCGAGGCTTCGAGCGCCGACACCACCGGCTCGCCCGCCTCGTTCCATCCGCAGGCGATAGCAGCGTCTTCATCGATCGATGCCGAGGAGCAAGCGCCGATGGCCAACATGGACACCACTCCAAGAGCAATTGCTGTCCGACGCATGTGGCCACCGTAGATTCCTTGTTCGTCATGGGCCACACTGACGACGTGTCGACCCCCATCCTGCGTCCGGGGATAAAAACTTTCAAACCACGACGCAGCCGAATAACGCCCCGCCAGAAGCAGGCCCTCGCCCACGCAGGCCCCTGCTTATTGACCGAGGAGACGCTCGCCGACGCATGGGCTTCCGGCTCACCGGTCATCGTGGACATCGGATTCGGATCAGGTGAACCGGTTGCAGTCATGGCACGCACCTTCCCCGAGCAGGTCATCGTGGCCGTCGACGTGCACACACCCGGAATCGGGGACCTGGTAGATCGCTGTCGAGTCGAGGGCATCGACAACGTCTTCGTCATCGAAGCCGACGCTCTCGAACTCTTGCCCACCATTCCCGGCCCGGTATCGGGTGTGCGGACCTACTTCCCAGACCCGTGGCCGAAGTCCCGCCACCACAAGAGACGCCTCGTGCAAAGCTCGGTCATCGACGCTGTCGCCGAACGTGTCACAGAGGGTGGCTTCTGGCACCTAGCGACGGACTGGGCCGAGTATGCGGAATCCATCTGCGCGACGTTCGATGAGCACGCTGGATGGCAGGGCGGTGTTATCCCTCGCCCCGAGTGGCGTCCGATGACTCACTACGAGCGTCGAGCGATTCGCGAGGGAAGATCCGTGGTCGACATGTGGTTTACCCGAATCTGATTTACCGTCCCTATATGCGCGTCGCCCTTCCCCTCTTGGCAGCCGCCCTCCTCTCGGCATGCGTAACGGGCTCGACCACCGGTGGGCAGGAGAGCACGCGGACCCCCACGCAAACTCCAACGCAGATCCCAGCGCAGCCGCAAAGACCGTCATCTACGCCATCACCATCCAACGAGCCTGCGCCATCGCAGACCGAGCAGACCGAGCAACCCGAGCAACCCGAGCAGACGCCAACCCAGCCGGACGTTCAAGTCGCTGAGTGCACGCAAGAAACGTTCGACGCGACTCGTCAAACAATCGACGGCCAACAAGAGGCTTTCGCCACGGGTGACTTCGCAGTGGCGCGATCCTTTGCATCCCAATCGTTCCAAAGCTCCGTGAGTGTTGAACAGTTCCGGGAAATCATCATTGGCACTTACCCTTTCCTGATCGACAGCCCAGAACTCGCTTTCCCTGAGTGTCAACGAGAAACGGACACCGTGCTGATGAGGGTCGAGGTCAACGGCTCACCATCGATCGTCCTCGTTTATCGGCTCGTCCTCGAAGATGACGGCTGGTTCATCGATGCCGCGTCCATTGCGGGAACCCGCGAAGACGTCGATGTCTGAGGCATTCCAGCCAGGATGCGCCGTCGCAGGCTCGGGTGCTTAGGTCTGCAGCGTTGACTCGATCGCCCGATGCGCCTGACGCAATGCGGCTCGTTCATCGTCGGCCACCTCGGTGCTCACCGTCTGCGACCACCCGGCCGGGCTGAGCAGCACGGGGACAGCCAACGGTCCTCGAAGGTCGTCGAACTCTCCATCGAGGATCACCTGCGCGGGGATGGCCGCCTGCTCTCCATGCACGAGAAAGCCCACGACGTCTACTACCGCGTGCGCCGTGGCGAGTTCTGTCGTGCGACCGGCGGTGAAGTGGGTGAAGAACGGCTTGACGGCTGCCCGAATGTCCGGGGGTTGCCCCTGGATGAAATCGAAGGCTCCAGGCACGTCGTGAGCATTCACCAACTCCAGTGCGCGCGATCGGACCTCGGGTATTTCACTACTCAGGTCCACAAGTGATCGTCCTTCGCGCGCCCGCCCGATGATGTCCGCGAATTTCTGCTCGCTTACTCCGCGGGCATGGATGCCCGACCAGATCGGTACCAGGTGGTCCCCGTGCTGCCCCCACATCTGGGCGGACACCATGGGCCGCCTTACCCCCAGGTCGGCGGCAAGCTCGCGCCGGAAACGGAGGGAATCAGACCATGCCGCGGCGCCAATCAGTCGATGCCGAGGGACGACGGATGCGAACGACTGCACGGCGAGTTCGACGGGGTTCGATTGCACCACGACGGTGACGTCGCCTGTCATTCGCCCAACGGCGCTAGCAGCATCGTCGAAGATCCGGTGATTCGTCGCCGCCAAGGCAGCACGGTCGGTGGTCTCACGTGTAACCGTGGCGCCAGCCATCATGACGACCACATCAGCACCCGTCTCGCCGACATCGGTGCCCACGTGAATCGTCGGAGCCGCATCGGCGAACGCGTCATACAGGTCCGCCCGCAATCCCCACAGTTCCGACTCGTGGGCTCCACCCGCGTGACCCACGAGGTGGAGGTTCGCGTCTTCGGACAGCAAGCAACGCTCGACCATCTGGGCAGCGACCTGGCGACCGCAACTGCCCGTCGCGCCAACGATGGCGACGTTCATACGAGCAGACTAAAGGTGCGTCGTCGGGCGGAGCGGAAATCCAGCACCGGTGTAGCAAGCGTCGATGAATTCCGCCTGCACAACCGCGTCGTCCGCGTCGCTGAAGATGGGTGTCCCGTTTCGGAGGTGATCGGCGAAGGCTTCGAGTTGGTAGGTGTAGCTCGTCTTCGTCCCCAACTCCTCGACACGCTGGACTCCGTCGACGGTGACCGTAATGCGGTCATCGAAGGAGGCTACGCAGAAGTTGTGGGCGAACGCCTCACCTGAGGTGCCGGTGATTCTCATGGTGAAGTCCATCTCCGGAACGACGAAACTGGATTCGAAGCGCGCCGTGAGTCCCGAGGGATACCTGATGGTGGCTTCTAGTTGCTCGTCCACACCACCGGAGCCGGGGCGCTCGACAGCCGTCGCCGACACCAGTGACGGCTCTCCGCCACCTACGTCGCGCAGGCTTCTGAGCCCGTGGATCGCGTAACAACCCACGTCCATCGTGGCCCCTCCGGCGAGGTCGAAGTCCCAGCGAGGGTCGGTTGCATCGGTGTTCGGGAAGGACATGTGAACGTCGATGTTCGTCAGCTCACCCAATTCACCCGAGCTCGCCAACTCGAGCATGCGCTTCATGACGGGGTGGTACCGGTAATGGAATGCCTCCATGAACTTCACACCGGAAGCGTTCACAGCGTCTCGAACGTCGCGGGCCTCGGCGGCGTTGCTGGCCGAGGGCTTTTCGCTCAAGACGTGCTTGCCGGCCGCGATCGCTCGCAGGTTCCACGGCCCATGCAGGCCATTCGGAAGCGGGTTGTAGATCGCCTCGACCTCCGGGTCGTCGATCACTTCCTGATAGGAGTCCACGACCCGTTCGATGTTTCCGTCCTGGGCGAATTTCTCGGCTCGGTTCCGATCGCGGGCAGCAACCACCACCAAACGATGTCCGGTGTTGCGTGCAGGTTCGATGATGGCCTTGTCGCTGATGCGCGCGGCCCCCAGAACTCCGATTCGTAATGGCTCCATGGAACGAACTCTAAACATGCCGCCAGAGTTCACGACCGCGGGAGTTGTCATGTCGAACTATCAAGACAGATTGGCCAGCCTCGTTCAATTCGACTTCACCCCTCACGGTGGAGACGTTGCACACCGGTGGCTGTGACAATGAAGGCGGAGTTTCGCGAAGCGGCGATAGCCTCTGCCGCGCCCACCGACCCGGCATGCTGCCAGTCGCGACCGTCGAGTGTTCGATGAACGGAGCCATCCGGATCCACCCGCCACATGGCCGATCCGTCATCGGCCGTGGCAAGCAGAACACCCGCGTCTCCCACGGGCTCAATCACATTCGCGTCGCGATTCCACACGGCGAGTCCTACGTCGGGAACGGCCAACCACAACTGGTCCTTGAACAAGGCCACCGAATACACGGTCGTCACCGGACCAGGCAGCCAACTTTCTCCCTCGTCCTCCGACCACAACAGCGCCCCCGTGGTCGCCCACCCCGCAATAGCCGTCCCATCCGCAGCCAAGGAGTGGAAATCTGCCTCTCCACCGAGTGATATTTCCGACCAGGCCCGCCCAGCGTCGTCACTGCGAATGAGCCCCATCGGCTCGCCAAAAGGCGATCCGAGTCCCGCGTGACCGCTCGCGAACAAGGCTCCCGTCGGGTCCTGAGTAAAAGCCATCAGATCATCGCGTGAGTCCCCCACCGACTCAGTTACCCCCGTGACAACGTCCACACTCGTTAAGCCGTCGTGGGTAGCAACGAGGAGGCTCTGGTTGCGGAGCACTGCCCCGTGCACATGCGCCACAGCGGATTCGAAGGTCAGTACGCCCGGCAGATCGAAGGTCCAGTCCGTCGCGTTCGGTGTGGCTGGGGTCTCTGGCGACGATAACGGCTCGGTCGACTCGACAGACTCGGACGAGTCAGCCAGTCCCTCGGCGACTTCAGCCGAGGACTCACCGGTTGGGGGAGCATCGCCGGGTTGGGGTGCAGCACCGCTGTCGGTGTTCCCCGACGAGCAACCGACAAGTACGGCCGCAGCAAGAACCGTCAACGCCGTGGCCCATGGGGACTTTCGCACGAGTGCTTACCTTGCCCTTTCGCTCAACAGGCCGCATCAACCCATGCGCGCAATCAGCCGGGTGATCCGGCTGCCGGCTGATGCGTGCAGCATCAATTGGCTGTGGTGGAGGTGCCGGGAATCGAACCCGGGTCCGTGCAGGATCTTTCCGTTCTTCTACGTGCGTAGCCGTGCTGTCGCTGTCTCGGCCCCCGCGCTTTGTACGGCACTTCGCGGTGGCGGCCCAGTCACTGTTTGGTTTTCCGCCCGCTCCCGTGACCGGAGCGATTGGTGAGTCCCCTAACGACGTCAGGCCCCAATTCAGGGACGCATTGGGCTGACGGCAGATTTAAAACTTAGGCCGCGAGGGCGTAAGCGTCTGCAGACTGCGTCTTTTTGGCAGTTATTTGTTTCCCAGGATGTTTAACGAGATCACCTGAGCTTCTCGGCACGCTTCTCCGGGCAGAGCGACTGTCCGTCGAAACCTGTCACCCCCTGTTGAGTTGTGGGCCTAGTGTACGCGGTTTGCCAAGCGCTCTTTCCTACGCCTTGTGCACCACATGGGACTCGCCGGAGGCGCCCGGTTCGCTGTGCTGCGGCAAACGGATGATGAAAGTCGCGACCATAACCACTGCCGGAAGGATCATGCTGACCACCAGAACCATGGTGTAGTCGCCCGTGGTGTCGTGAATGAGTGAGAAGACCAGGGGTCCAACGGCAGCGCCGGCAATACCCACCGACGTCACAACGCCCCGGATCGCTCCGATGTGCAGGGTGCCGAAATATCGCGGAAGTTCGGTTGCCTCGACCACTCGCATCGCTCCGCCCGACGCGCCGATCAGCATGCCGAAGGAGATTGCGACGAAACCTGGAGTTACCGCTGTTCCCAAGGCCAATCCCCCCGCCAACATGATCATGGACGTCGCAAGGACGACGCGGGGAGAGAAGCGATCTGCCAAAGCGCCTATCCCCAGCGTGGCGATCAAGGTCGCAACGGTTTGTGGGATGAAGTTGGCCGCGGCTTCGGTCGGCGTCAGGCCTCGACTTCCCAGGAGGTCGATTTGATGGAACACCACGGCGGTGGTGATCGCCGAGATGGTGGCGACCGCCGCGGTGACCAACCAGAAGAAGCCCGTCCGAAGAGCCTCACTGCGCTTGACCCCCCAGACATCGTCACTCCCGTCGACCGGGGCCGGGTCGCCATCGACATATTGGCCGACATCACTCGGGCGATTGCGGATCCCGAAGATGGCTATCGGCAGAACGAGCGCCCACACGACGAGACCTTCGATCACCCACGTTTGGCGCCAGCCGTAGTCGGCGATCAGGAATTCACCGAGTAACGGCACCAGGGTCATGCCCACAGCACCGACGGCGGTGACGATGCCCATCGCCAATCCCCGCTTGCGGGTAAACCACAACGCCACCGATGTTGTCGCCGTCAGGTTCAAGGCCCCCTGCCCCATCATTCGAATGCCGACGAAGCCCGCGGTCAGGCCGACGATGCCGGACACGAAGGACATAGCGATCAAGAAGGCACCGAAGAGCGCGCCGACGATGATCATGACGCGACGCACTCCGTATCGATCGATCGCCTGCCCGATCCACGGCAACGCGAGCGCGCCCACCAGGGTGCCGATCAGGTACGAGGTCGTCATCGTGGTTCGCGAGATGCCGAGATCGTCGATCATCGGATTCACAAATACCGAGACGCCGAACGTTTGGCCCGGTCCGGTCAGGGCGAGAGCGATGCTGGCGTACAGAACCACACGCCAGCCGTAGAAACCTCGATGAGGGGCGGGAATGAACCCGGTCCCCGACAGTCGTTTCACCCCCTACTCGATTCCCTTGTCTCGACGACCGATGGATCGCTGCGCTTCACGCTTGGCTTCACGTTCGGCAATCGCCTGACGCTTGTCGTGGCTCTTCCGGCCACGAGCAACGGCCAACTCGACTTTCGCAAAGCCATCCTTGAAATACAACGACAGCGGCACGAGTGTGATTCCGGTGTCCTTAACTTTCCCGGCGATGCGACGGATCTCTTCTTTGTGCAGCAGGAGTTTGCGCGACCGACGGGGCTCGTGGTTGGTCCAGGTTCCGAGGTCGTATTCGGGAATGTGCACTCCCTTCAACCACAACTCGGTCCCATCAAAGTAGCCATACCCGTCCGTAATGGTGGCCCGGCCCGCCCTCAGGCTCTTCACCTCGGTTCCCGTCAACTGGATTCCCGCCTCGTACACGTCATCGATCGAGTAGTCGTGTCGAGCTTTCCGGTTTTGGGCTATGACTTTCTTCCCTGTTTCGCGAGGCACGTCACGCGCCCGCGCTCTCAACATACGCAATGTCAGCATTAATCACTGAAGTAGGGAAGCTGCGCATCGTCGCATCCCTTCTGTAAAGCCACTCCGGTAGCCGATGGGTCTTCTAGCAATACACCCGTGTTCGCGCTCCGCCGAACCAGCCGCGAGGATCATACGGCGCGCCATCGATTCTCACTTCGAAGTGCAGATGCGGTCCGGTAGACCATCCTGTGGAGCCGACCCCACCGATGGTTTGACCTTTGGTCACTACTTGGCCGACCGAGACATTCACCGATGACAAGTGGGCATAGAACGTGATCATTCCTCCACCGTGCGCGAGCATCACGGCGTTCCCGTAGGCCCCGCCTCTACTGATAGTGGCCACGGATCCGTTATCTGCCGCGACAACGGGGGTGCCCGTCGGAGCCGCCAAGTCCCAGCCGGTGTGACACGACTTGCGCTTGAAAATCGGGTGGATTCGCGGCCCGGGGTTCGACGATGGCCTCCCGGCAACGGGCATCATCATTGATCCTGTCGCCGTGAAGGTCGGGCTGTCCGGCGGAGGGGGCTCTTCTCCTCGTTGGCGGGCCTCCTCAGCAGCCTTGCGGGCTGCCTCTTCCGCGGCTTTACGGCGTCGCTCTTCCTCGGCCGCTGCCTTCCGCGCCGCCGCCGCAAGACGCTGTTGCTCGGCCACCAGATTGTCGTAGCGCTTCTTGACCTTCGACTTGAACGCTTGGGCCTGACCGAGTGCTGCTCGTCGTTCCTTGCGAAGGGCGCTGACCTTGGCTTGCCTGTCGCGAGCCTTGCGCAGGGCGACCCGCGCCTCGGCGAGGGCTTGCTCGGCTTTTGCGTCTTCGGCCTCCGCCTCCAGACGAAGCGCTTCCAGGCGCACGCCTTGCATCACGAGGTCGGCTTCGGTCTGTGTCAGCGATTGCTGCACCCCGGCCTGCATGCGACTCACGGTGTCGACGCTGGCCAGTCGCGCCTGGAAGTCGCCCGGGCTGCTCGCGTCGAGGATAACCTCTATCTCGGCGAGAGGACCACGTGTGTAGACGGCACGCGCCATGTCGTCCATCTGTCCGTGGATGTCGTCGAGCTTCCGTTCGACGACGACCTTCTGCTCCTGCGCGACCCTCAACGCCTGACGGGCGCGCATGGCTCGGGCTTCGGATGCTTGCGCTTCTTCGCGAGCCGCGCGTGCCTCGTCGAGGGCTTCTCGGCGGTCCTCCTTCGCTGCTTCCCAACGGGCGTTAACCTCTTCGAAGGTGGCGACGGCCTTAGTGACCTTCTTGCCCGCCTTGGCGAGCGCATCCTCGGTCGCCTCGATGTTGCTCTCGACGTCTCGCTTCTCAGCCTTGAGTTCGGAACTGGACTTCCCGTGGTTGTCATCGGCCCGGAGGAGGGCCTGGGCTGGGCCCCAGGGGCCGACGAGCACGGATGCGACAACACCAAATCCCGCCACCATCAGGGCAGGGGTGATCACACGGCGGGGAAGCACCCCTTCAGGATAACCCCAAAAACCCCAGAAACCTCAGTTGTCACACGCGGAGGTACTTGCGCAGAGTGAAGAAAGCCGCCACTGAGGACAGGGCAACACCCGTCACCAACAGGATCGGGGCAATGGCCACGACGGCATCCCAGCCCACGAAGGCCGTGAATTGGAAGGACGGAGCTAGGACACGGTCGATGACAAAGCTCTTGACCGCTACCAGGCCGACCACGGCGAGACCTCCGCCGAGCGCGGCCGCCACCGCCGCCTCGAGCAGGAATGGCAGCTGGATATAGAAGTTCGAGGCTCCGACCAGCCTCATGATGCCCGTTTCTCGACGGCGGCTGAACGCCGCGACTCGCATCGTGTTGACGATGAGCAGCACCGTCACCACGAGCATCACGACGGCGATGATCAGCGCGACCGCCTGCAGCCCATTCAGAAGAGCGAAGAACTTGTCGAGAATCTGGCGTTGATCGTTGACCTGCTCGATGCCTGGACGACCAGCGAAGGCAGACGCGACCACGTCGTACTGCGTGGGATCAGCGAGTTTGACGCGGAACGACTCCGGCAACGCCTCGGCCGTCACATTCTCCACGATCGGTGAATTCGCGAACTGTTCCCGAAAACGCTCAAACGCCTCTTCTTTCGATTCGTAGTAGACCTCTTCCACGAGCGGGCGAAGCGACTCGAGATCTGCTCGTATCTGGTCGCGCTGCGCGGCAGTCACGGCTCCGCTGGCGCACGATGCTGCGTCACTCCCCCTCGCACACAGGAAGATGGACACCTCGACCTTGTCATACCAGAAGTCCTGCATCGTGGTGACCTGAGCACGAACAAGCAGACTTACCCCGAAGAGTGCGAGGGACACCGCAACGGTGATGATCACCGCGAAGGTCATGGTCAGGTTGCGCCGAAGGCCCGCACCCACCTCACTGGTGACGAATGTCGCGCGCATCAGCGAGCGTATCCGTACACGCCACGGGATTGGTCACGCACGAGATGGCCGGTCTCGAGTTCGATAACTCGGCGGCGCATCTGATCCACGATTTGAGAGTCGTGGGTCGACATGATCACTGTTGTTCCCAACCTGTTGATGCGGTCGAGCAATTTCATGATTCCGACCGACGTATTCGGGTCCAGGTTTCCGGTCGGCTCGTCGGCGATCAGCAACATCGGGCGATTGACGAAGGCCCGGGCGATGGCAACGCGCTGTTGCTCGCCCCCGGACAACTCATCGGGTCGCCGCTCCATCTTGTCCTCGAGCCCGACGACTTCGAGCACTTCCGGCACGACCTTCCTGATGTGTGATCGCGGCTTTCCGATCACCTCGAGTGCGAAAGCGACATTCTCGAAAACACTCTTGTTGGGAAGCAGCCGAAAGTCCTGGAAGACCGTGCCGATCTGTCGACGTAGCGATGGGATCTTCCAGTTCGACAAGCGATCGAGTTCCTTGCCCAGCACCCAGACCTGCCCGGAGTTCGGCCGCTCTTCACGCAGCACCAACCGCAGGAACGTGGATTTCCCGGAGCCGGAGGGACCCACCAGGAAGACGAACTCGCCCTTTTCGATTTCCAGCGATACGTCATCCAATGCCGGCCGGTTCTGACTGGCGTAGGTCTTGCTGACGTGGTCGAAGAGAATCACGGTTGCCTCGGGGTCGGCGGTGGACTTTCTGGGGTCGTCAGCAGTCTAAGCACTCGTCCCCGCGAAGACGGCTAGGACGGGGCCGCCTGTTGCCGCCGCCACCGGATTCCCGATGCGATGAGGTCGTCGATCTCACCGTCGAGGACCGCCTGGGTGTTTCCCGTCTCGAACTCTGTTCGAAGATCTTTGACCATTTGATAGGGGTGCAGAACGTACGAGCGCATTTGATTACCCCACGAGCCCAGCGAATCACCCTTCAGGGCATCGATCTTCGCTTGCTCCTCTTGCCGTCGCCGCTCGAGCAACTTCGCTTGCAAGATACCCATTGCCGTCGCCTTGTTCTGCAGTTGCGACCGCTCGTTTTGACACGACACCACGATGCCGGTGGGAACGTGCGTAAGTCGAACCGCAGAGTCCGTCGTGTTCACACCTTGCCCACCCGGGCCACTCGATCGATACACATCCACCCGAAGGTCGTCCTCGGGGATGTCGATGCTTTCCGTCTGTTCGACCACAGGAATCACTTCCACGCCGGCGAAAGATGTTTGCCGGCGCCCTTGGTTGTCGAACGGTGAAATGCGCACCAAGCGGTGGGTTCCCTGCTCGACGGACAGAGTTCCGTAGGCGTAAGGGGCCTTCACCGCGAAAGTCGCGGACTTAATACCCGCTTCCTCCGCATAGGACGTGTCGTACATCTCCACTGCCCATCCGTGCCTCTCGCAGTACCTGAGGTACATGCGCATCAACATTTCCGCCCAATCAGCCGCGTCGACTCCGCCGGCTTCCGATCGAATGGTGACAAGCGCCTCTCGATCGTCGTACTCCCCCGACAGCAACGTGCGAACTTCGAGATCGTTGATGTCCCGCTCGAGAGCATCGAGTTCGGCCAGCGCTTCGTCCTGCGCGCTCTGATCGTTCTCCGCCTCTGCTAACTCGAGAAGGACGGGCAGATCGTCGGCGCGGGATCTCAGTTCTGTCATTCTTCGCAGCTCTCCTTGCAAGAACGACAATCGGGAAGTGACCTTCTGTGCATGCGCCTGGTCGTCCCACAAGTTGGGCGCCGATGCCGCCGTTTCCAATTCGCCGATTTCAGCCTGCGTCGATTCGATGTCGAAGACTTTCTCCACATTGGACAGTGTCGCCACGACCGTGGAGATACGGTCATCGGTTTCAAGGGAGGCCACGAGGGGCAAGACTACGGCTCAGCCGCGTCCCTAACCGATGTAGTCCAATCGCCCCGAGGATTCCACCATGATGAGCGCTTCGATCGGCCAAAAGGCGGTCCGGATGGGCGCCTGCAGCACTGCCGTGACTGTCGTCGATGAAGCCGTCAGAGCAACCACTTCCAGGCCGTCGATGGTGGCGTCGATCTGCGCCTGTTCGATTTGACGAAGGGCCAGTGATCGGGCTTCGGAGGGAACCAGGGTCGTTGCCGTTGTGGCGCCGCGCAGGTAATACGACGTGAGATCTACGCCCTGACTGCCCGCAAGCACCGCCGCGTCTGCTCGTGCCTGAAGCACCGAGCGCTGATGGAAGGCCATCGATGCGTCCGTGACCACCGAGATCGCCACAAAAAGCACTCCGATAAGCCCAATTCCCAACAGCAGCACGCTGCCGTCCTCTGCGGATCCGCGCTTCATCTTGCGCCCGACGGTCGATAGTTGTCCACCACGAATTCCTGTGAAGCGGCGATCGGCACGTGTGCGAGCGAATGGAAGGGCGCGGGAAGCCAGGGCAGCGGCATGTCCCATTCCAGGACCGCCCGAATGCGACTTCCCGGTTCAAGGCACCCACCCAACGAGCAACGGAAGGTCAGGGATTTCTCGGGGAGATCGAGATGACGATCGGCGAATGCGATCTGGGCAGCCTGCCGGGCCCGATACTCACCGCTTGCCGAGGAAATATCGCGGGAGTAGACGCGTGACGCCTCGCGCACGGCAGATTGCGCGGCCGAAAGGGCGCCGAGAACATCGGCCAGAGCGATGATCACATAGGCGAGGGGAATCATGATGCCGACTGTTACAACGATGAATTCGGGAATCGCCGCCCCGGTGTCGTCGCGCATCGTCAATCCACGGCGAAGCCCGGGACCAGCTCACTTCCCGATTCGAGGAGCGAACGGCCGGTCACCGTCATTGATGTTGGACCGAACATGCCAACGATGGGGAGGTCGAGCGTCACATGCACCGCCGCGACAGCCACTGGTCCCTCGTGATCGATTCTCACGCGGGTGCTCCGGACGGCAGGTGCCGCGATCGACTCCCGCAATACGCGCTCGGCCCGCGCTTTGCCTTGGGAGAGGTCTCCGTTCGTCATTGCCGCGACGCGAGCACCTTGTGACGCTGCACCCACGGCAACTCCCCTGACGTGCAGGACAAGTGCGAGCTGCAAAACCGCGAGGGTGACGACCAGCAGAAGAGGTGTGATCAGCGCGAACTCGACGGGGGAGGCACCGTCATCGGCAGATATCCGATCGACAAACACCCCTGTCCATGTCACGGCTGTGAGACGCTGGAAATCGCTCGATCGAGCACCGCTGTCAGTTGGTCATCGGCGATGAGCCAGATCGCCGTCACCAGTCCGGCGGTCATGACGGTCACCAAGACCCAACCGGGGACATCCCCACGTTCTCCGTCGGCAAGCTCGTCGATCCAAGCCACAACACGGATATACAGCTGGCGGGATATGTTCATTGTTCTTCCTTTCGGTTGTTTTGATCACGACACGAGAGTCTCGAGGCCACGAAGGCCGGGAAAGAGGGCAATAGCAACGACCGTCGGCAGGATGAGGAAAACGACGGGAATGAGCATCACAACGTCTTTCTTTCCGGCCTCCTCGATGAGCGCTTGCTGTTGAACGGTCCGTGCATCACTGGCTTGCGCCCGAACGACGCCCACCAGGGGCGTACCTCGCTCGAGGGAGATCACTAGGCCGTCGACAAATCGCTCGACCACCGGCACATCCATTCGGTCCGACGCCGACCGAAGCGCACGCTCCAGCGGAATACCCGTCGATGCCTCGGCCACCACAACGCCTAATTCGTCGCCTAGGTCTCCCCGGATCATGCCGCTGACGCGATGCAAAGCCGGGATCATCGACTCGCCGGCAGCTACGGCGAATGCCAGCAGTTCGGCAACATCGGGAAGTTGGTCCTCGATTCGGGCCCGACGTTTCTTGGCCTGTCGGGCGATTCGACGATCAAGAAGGAGGACACCGAGGGCGGCCCCGATGGCAGGCAACACGATGAGCGCCACCGGTGAGGAGTCACGAAGGATGCTCCACCAGGCGACGACGATGCCGGCCCCGAGTCCGCACCCTCCCCAAGCCAGCTGATCCCAGCGAAGCTGGGCCATTCCTCCGCTGCGCCCGGCAGACGAGAGGCGACGAGACACCGAGTCCGAGGTTTGCAACATTCGCGGCCGTATAAGCGCGACATAGGCGCTCAGCGGGCCGGACTCCTGGTGATCCAAGGTCCGAGTACCCCGGTGGAGACCGACACGGACAGCTATCGATGGGGGTGCGGTGGCGCGAACGCGACTGATGACTGTCAAGAGACCGGACATCGCCATGAGACCGATCAGTGATCCAATGAGCGCGCTGCTCATGCCAGCACTCGCTCCGGCAGCGGAAGCCTGCCCAGCCGCTTCATCAACCGGTAAGCGATGACCGACACCACAGCACACGCAACCAGAAGAAGCGTCCCTGACCACGACGTGAAAGCGGCTACCGCTTCTGGTCGAGTACACAGCAACGCAAGCGTCAGCCAGGGAGCAGCAACGGATACGCGGGCAGCATTGACGGTCCACGATTGACGAGCGGCTATATCTCCGCGCGTCCGCAAGTCCTCCCGGAGCAGACCACTGAGTGTCCGCAAGACATTGCCGAGATCGCTGCCGCCAACGTCGCGTGCGATGCGCAACGACGCACACACGCGATCGGCGACCGAATCCGCCAACGCTTCTTGCAGCGCGTCGAGCGCATCTGTAAAGGACCCACGGACCCGGTACTCGGCATCAAACTCAGCAAAGGACATCCGCAACGGTTCAGGGCCTCGTCGGGCCAAATCGGCCACCGCTTCCGGTAAGGACAGGCCGGCACGAATAGCCGAGGTGAGCTGATCGACCGCATCCGGCCACGACTCCTGACGGGCCTTGATCTGCTGGTTCACGCGCCGCCGCAGAAGAACCACCGGCACACTTGCTGCCGCAAGGCCCGCGAGAAGGGCGACCACCGGTACCGCCGTCACGATCACGGTGACCGTGAACACCACTATCGCCGACCCGACGCTGGCCCCCACGAGACCGGTTCGGGACAGACGAGCGATGCCCGCCGAGTGGATGAGCGCGTCTAGTCGACCAACCCGACGACTCGGGCGACGGCGCTCGGATCCGCCGCTCGTGTATGCAAGGAAGATCAGCAGCAGGCCGACTCCCACACCCAGACCGACGATCGCCCCCATCAGGCAGCCGCCACCCGCCGCGCACGTGAGCGCGCGGCACCAGATGTACCAGAATCAGATGTGCGCGGGTCAGATGCGAGTAGCGCCATGACATCGAAACCATGGCGGCGGTAGTGGTCAACGCGCACGGGAAATCCCCGCTCCCGCACCAATCCCTCGCCGCGGTCCACGAAGATGCTCGCCAATTCGATCGTTCCTGACTCGACTCGACCCGTCAGTGCAGATATCTCGGTCACATGCCGTCGGCCACGGACGTCCGTTGCGACGTGCACCACTAAGTCCACACTGGATGCGACGGTCGGGACCACGAAGTCACCCGGGATGTTCTGGCCCGCGAGGAGTGGCAACGTGCACAACTTCGTCACCGCTTCTCGAGCGCTATTTGCGTGGAGAGTGCTCATCGATGGCATTCCCGAGTTCATCGCGACTAGCAGATCAAGCGACTCCGCCTGCCGCACTTCTCCCACGATCAAGCGCGTGGGGCGCATGCGCAAAGCCTCACGGATCAACCGCCGCAAGGGAATCTCGCCCGTGCCCTCTAGGCTCGCATCGCGGGTCTGCATCGCGACCCAATCAGGATGATCGCAGCGGATTTCGAAGACTTCTTCGCAGGTGATGATGCGTTCTCGAACGGGAACAGACCCGAGGAGGCCGTTCAGGAGCGTCGTCTTGCCCGCTTGCGTGCCACCCGCAACAACGATGTTCGACCCCGAGACCACCGAGGCTTCCAAAAACGTCGCCGCATGCGATGTCAACGTTCCCGCATGCACCAGGTCGTGAATGGTGCCTGGGCGGATCACGAACCGGCGAATGTTGACGGCCCAGTGCTCACGGGTCACATCCGGGATCACCACGTGCAACCGGCTTCCATCCGGCAGGGTCGCGTCGACGAAGGGCTGGGAGAGGTCGAGCCTGCGTCCAGACCACCGCAGCATGCGTTCCACCAGATCGCGAACATGGGTCGCCGTCATGACGATGGGTGTCAATTCACTCAAGCCCTTGCGAGCAACGAACACCCGACCAGGCTCGTTAATCCATATCTCTTCGATGGAGTCATCGTCGAAGAACGGCTGCAAGGGTCCGAATCCGCAGATGGAATGGTGGACGGCCGTGACCACGGAAGCGACATCGGATGCAACGGACGGCTGTTCGTCGTGTGAGTCGCAGCTGCCAATAACGACGTCAGCGCCGATTCGCTGGATGATCGACAACACCTGGGTTCCATCGTGCATCGGGTCGATGCGAAGAGCCCGCACTTCAGCACGAACTCGTTCCTCGACCTGCGCGCACCAATGAGCGTGTTCCTGCATCGACGACCCCTTTCGCAGTCGTCATCGACGCTACGTCGCCAGGTCGGCCTCGTGGAATACGCGAAATCGCCCTGTGGAAAACCGGAGAGGGTCGGACTAGCGGCTACTACGCGTCAAAGGTCGGCGCGATGAAGCGATCCCAGGCCGCTTCGACAAACTCCGGGTGCTCCATCTGGGCCATATGCCCGCTCTTCGGGAGCACAACCACGTGGGCGTTCGAGAAATGTTTTGTTGCTCGATGCGCCGTTCGAGAGTCGACCAGCGGATCTTGGCGCCCGTAGACGAGCAAGGTGGGCGCTCGCACTCTCGCCGCAAGTTTCCACGGACGCTCGGGGCCGGGATCAAAATAGGTCCGCATCAAACCTCGCAAGGAACTCAGGAATGCATCGTTGGCGTACGGTCGCGCATCGCGCGCCTCCACCTCGCCGATTGCCTCACTAAATCGGTCCGCAGGCATTCGGGAGGGGTCGGCGAAACCGCCATCGATCGATGCCTGCACGCGTTCTTCTGGACTGGTTGTCTCCACGAACTTGGGGATCAACCGCTCCCCGATCCCAGGGACCGAGATCACCGGAAGGTGGATATTCCCCTTCGTGGCGTACCTCAAATTCGGCAACGCGGGAGAAATCAAGGTCACAGACCGCATAAGGTCGGGGCGAAGTGCAGCCAGTTGCACGGCGACGGCGCCGCCCATCGAATTTCCGAATAGGTGCACCGGGCCCAACTCGCGCTCGAGGATGAAGTCGGCCGCGGCTCGCGCATGCCCACGGGGCGTCATGTCGCCGTCGCGGGGAGGCGGTGACGAGCCGAAGCCGTGCTGATCCAGCGCGTAGCAATCCAATCGGCCGCTCATGCGGCCCATGAAGTCCGTCCAATTCAGAGCAGAGCCGCCCAGTCCATGGAGAAAAAGCGCCGTAGGAGCATCCGTCTGCGGCGACGGGGCGTGCCGATAGAACAAGGTCCGCTGAGCCAGCAGAGCTTCGTGTCTATCGAAAGGCCTTTCGGGCCGCAGCACCGTCGTCACGATCGAAGATTACGACGGTTGAATCCCCACAGGCCAAGGGCGCCGACGATGAAGGTCGCGCCCAGCAGAACGGCGAAGGACGTCCACGGCATCGACTCCGCCAGCGCTTCTCCGACGTCGTACCAGTACCAAGGAGTAAGAACCCGCCAGGGCTCCAGCCACTCAATCGACTTTCCGAATCCATCGAAGAGGTAGGTCACGAACGCTAATCCGGCCGCCACTCCCACGCCCGCGGCACGGCGACCGATGCTCGCCGACACCGTCATCGCGAGCATTCCCAAGAAGAGAACGAAAGCGAACAACTGGACCGTCGCGGCCCACAGATTGGCCGCGGGAACCTTCAGCTCCGACCAGTCCGCCAGCGCGATTACGGGTACCGCAACGGCGATTGCGAGAACAGCGATACCCAACGCGACACCGACAACTTTTTGCACGTACAGCGCTGTCCGGCTGATCGGCTGGGCCAGCAGCAGGTCGAGCGTGTGGTCCTCTTCTTCCCCCGCCAACGTCGATGTCGATCGTCCGATCGCGAAGACCAGGAGAACCGCCGGCATGAAGAAGGAGTACATCTCCGTCGATAGGTAACCCACCGGGGTACCAAGGTCGGCCCCACCGATGAGACCTTGCAGCGACTCCGGCAGGCTACTGAAAACCTCTTCGTACGCGGTCTCTCCGGCGATGGATTTGTAGAAGGAAGCGACAAGAGCTGACAGAAGTACGACTCCTACTGTCCACCACAACAACGATCGCCATCGAAGTCGCAGATCGGATAGGAGCAGGGGCATCGGCCTACTCACCCACCTTCGGTGCGTAGCGTTCATCCGAATAGAAGTCCAGGAGAACTTCATCGAGTTCGCCACCGACGGATTCGATCGACTGCACGGAGTGTTCCGCCAACGCCTTGATGATTCGATCGACCTCTCCGGTGAAAGTCGCATCGATCACCGCGTCTGCCGCATGCGCATCGACGCCCGGGAGCCGAGCGAGACTGTCGCAGCAAGCGTCGGTGTCATTCGCATCGATGGTCCGGATACGAATGCGTTGTCGCGCCCGTGCACGCAACTGACCGCTAGTCTCCACCGCGACCAATCGACCTTCCCGCAAGACGGCAACACGGTCAGCGAGATCTTCGAGTTCGGACATCAGGTGACTGGACAGGACAACGGCCGTTCCATCCTTCGTCACTTCGTCGACGAGGACGGCGAATTCCCTCTGCAGCAACGGATCGAGTCCGGATGTCGGCTCGTCGAGCAGCAGGACTCGGGCGTTCTTGGCGAAGGCGAGTACCAAGCCGACCTTCTGCCGGTTGCCCTTGGACAAAGTGCCCACGGGCCTGGCCAGATCGACCCCAAGGCGCTTGGTTAGTGACTCCACTCGAGTCGGATCCAACCCACCACCGACCGCACTGAATCGTCGCAGGAGGGCATGACCGGTGAGTCGGCCCGGCAAGGACAAGTCTCCTGGAAGGTACGCGACGTTGGCGCGGGCACGCTGATCCTTCGAACTCGTGGTGACGATGTCGATCGAACCCTGTTGCGGATGAACAAGGTCGAGCACCGCCCGCAGCAACGTCGTTTTGCCCGATCCGTTCGGACCGAGAAGCCCCGTGACCTGTCCTGCCGGCACGGATAGCGAGACGTCTTCGATCCCCCGAGCTGAGCCATACATGACCGTGACGCCCCGCATATCGAGGACGATCTCGGGCACAGCGGTACTCACAGAACAAGACTACGACGCTTGGGGCTAACCTGAATGAATGACCGGTCCTGCTTCGGACACTTCCGTGCCCACCGAGGCTTCTGGAGCGAAGGGGACCCGGATGCCGCGCGAGCAGCGGCGCGAGCAGGTCATGACGCAGGCGCGCAAGGTATTCATGGACCGCGGCTATCACGCCGCCGGTATGGATGAGATTGCAGACGCCGCCGGGGTAACGAAACCGGTGCTCTACCAGCACTTCCCCAGCAAACTCGAGCTGTACCTCGCACTGCTGGATCGAGGAATCGACGAGTTACTCCACTCAGCGGACGCGGCACTGGCCAGCACCACTGACAACAAGGAGAGAGTCGGCGCCACCATGCGCGCGTACTTCTCTTTCGTCGCTGACCGGAACAGCGCCTTTCGACTCGTCTTCGAAAGTGACGTGATGAACGAGTCAGCCGTGCGAGAACGCGTCGATCGTGCGCACGAAGCCATTGCCAGCAAGATCGCGGACGTCATCTCCGCCGACACCGGCCTTCGTCACGAGCAGGCCATGCTTCTGGGATCGGGTCTTCAGGGTTTGGCCCAAGTCGCTGCCAGCCGCTGGCTCACGTCCGATCAATCGGAGACCACTCTGGAAGAGTCCGCCGACCTCGTTGCATCACTGGCCTGGCGAGGTATCCGGAGCTTTCCTCTCACCCATCCGCCAGGAGAGCCCTCGGGATAGGCGCTATCGCCCATGGTCGCGTAGTCTCGTAGTCGCCCGGCGAGTTCATAGCGCCAGCGCAACACGATGAGTCGAGGAAAGGGATGACAGCGGTGGAGATCAAGGTCGGAGTCGTCGATACGCCCCGGGAGATAACGGTTGAGAGCGACGAGACCGCGGAGGCGATCACCAAAGCCGTATCGTCGGCGATCGACGACGGCACACTTCTCTCGCTCACCGATTCCCGAGGACGCACAGTTCTGGTTCCATCCGCGAAGATCGCGTACGTCGAGATAGGTCTGGCTGAGAGCCGCAAAGTCGGTTTCGGGAGCGCTTCCTAAACTCCAGGCTCGCCCTGTCGTTGTGCTACGCGGCTAGGCCCAACTCACGCATCCGACGCGTGTGGTTGTCGGTGAGTCTGGCCAGCATCCTGCCAATCTCAGCCAGGTCAACGCCCGGACGATCGGCGCCGCCGACGAGCAGGGCAGACAGCGCATCGCGTTCGGCCGCCACTCGTTGGGCTTGGGACAACGCTTCACCGACCAAACGTCGCCCCCACAGCGCGAGTCGACCGGCCACTCTCGGGTCGGCGGCGATCGCCGAGCGCACACGATCCACAGCGAACGCGGAGTGCCCAAGGTCCTCACACACATCAAGCACCAACTCACGGCTAGCCGGGTCAACAAACGTCGAGATTTCGCGATAGAAGTCGGTGCCGATGCCGTCACCCACGTACGCCTTTACCAACCCTTCCAACCAATCCGCCGGCTTGGTGTGCGCATGAAATTCATCGATTGGTTGTCGAAACGGCTCCATCGCCTCATTCGGGTCGACGCCAAGGTCGGATATGCGATTCGTCAGCGAAAGGAAGTGGCGGTATTCGGACGTGGCCATGCCTGCCAGAGCGGCCTTGTCTTCCACTCGCGGAGCCAGCGCGGCGTCAGCTGCCAAGCGCTCAAACGCCACGAGCTCGCCATACGCAAGCACGCCGAAAAGGTCGACGAGGGCGGCCCGGTACGACGGATCGGACAGGGCTGCATCCGTCGAGTCGAAAGGTGTCGAGCCGTCAATCATGATGACCCCAGGGTAGCCACCCAGCCCTGGTGACGGCGGGGTTCTCGTCCGGCCGGTAGCATGGGGATATCGCGGGACGTCGAATCTCGCCGTCGGTGTTGCTTCACCGGCCCACCTCGGACGCACTCACCGTGCTTCCCGGACCCAGGAGTTCCCCTGAGCACCACGAACGACCATCTCATTGACCAAGCCGCGCCATCTGGCGCCACGGATCCGGACACTGCCGACCCGGTAGCCGCCGACCCGGTAGCCGCCAACCCGATTCCAGCCGAACCCAAGACTTTTGCCGAGCTCGGCGTCAGCACACCAATCGTGGAGGCCCTTGCCAGCCACGGCATCACGACTGCTTTCCCGATTCAGGAAATGTGCCTGGGTCTGGCGCTCCAAGGCCGCGACGTCATCGGCCAAGCGAAAACCGGAACCGGCAAAACGCTTGGTTTCGGTCTTCCACTCATCCAGCGCATCGCGGCTCCCGCCAGCGACGACTACGCCCAACTTCCTGAAGCAGCACAGAACAAGCCCCAGGGCCTGATCGTCTGCCCCACGCGAGAGTTGGCTCTCCAAGTAGCCACCGATATCGAGCAAGCCGGTGCTGGGCTGGGCATTCGGGTGCTCTCGATCTACGGAGGCAGGGCCTACGAGCCGCAAATAGATGCTCTTCGCGCAGGAATCGACGTCATCGTCGGCACGCCCGGACGCATCATCGATCTTGCCGGCCGCGGTGATCTCGATCTCTCGCACGTGCGCGAACTCGTGCTCGACGAGGCGGACGAAATGCTCGACATGGGGTTCCTCCCCGACGTCGAGAAGATCGTCGCACTCATTCCCTCCAACCGGCAGACGATGTTGTTCTCCGCCACCATGCCGGGCCAGATCATCGCTCTCGCGCGTCGCTACATGAACCAGCCGACCCACATGCGTGCGAGCGACCCCGGGGATGACAGCGCAATCGTCGATGCGATCGAACAGCACGTCTGGCGCGCTCACCCGATGGACAAGCTGGAGTTGCTGGCACGTGTTCTGCAGGCGAAAGATCGCGGGCTCACGATGATCTTTACGCGCACGAAGCGAAAGGCGCAGAAGATCACCGACGATCTCACCGAGCGGGGCTTCGCCGTGGGATCGGTTCATGGTGATCTAGGACAGGGAGCGCGTGAACAAGCGTTGCGCGCATTCCGCTCCGGCAAGGTCGATGTTCTCGTCGCCACTGATGTTGCCGCCCGCGGCATTGATGTCGATGGCGTCACGCACGTCATCAACTACGAATGCCCAGATGACGAGAAGACCTACCTGCACAGAATCGGTCGCACCGGTCGAGCCGGAGCGTCCGGAGTCGCGGTGACGTTAGTCGACTGGGAGGACATCGCGCGCTGGCAGATGATCGATCGGGCACTTAAGTTGCCCTTCAAAGATCCTCTGGAGACCTACTCCACCAGCCCTCATGTGTTGACCGGACTCGGCGTACCCGAGGGAACCACCGGTCGACTACCCAAAGGCCAGCGCACTCGTGCGGGACTGTCCGCTGAGCAGGTCGAAGATGTCGGAGAAACCGGGAAGCGCACCGGCGGTCCGCGCTCACGCGACGATCGTCGCGGCGGCAACGGACAACGCTCAGGTGGTTCAGAGCGGCATGGCTCCACAGCATCCTCGGGGCAGTCGTCCTCGGGGCAGTCGTCGTCGAACAAGTCGTCGTCGAACAAGTCTTCGTCAACACAGGAGTCGAACAACTCGTCGGGGTCGTCTTCATCTGACGCCAGCAAGCCGCGTCGCCGTCGTCGTCGCCGCACACACGGCGGCAAACCAACCGGTGGGAACGCCGCCAGTTAGGTCACGCGCTTGTGATGTCCTCGGCGAGTTGCCGGTACGCGCGAGCACCGGGTGAATCGGGGGCGGTAGACAAGATCGTCTTCCCCACCGCTGGTGCCTCGGCGAAACGGATACTTCGGGGAATCGGCTCGAAAACCCGCACGCCATAGCGGGGCCCAATATCGGCCAGCACGGCTTTCGCGTGCGCGGTCCGTCCGTCGAACAGCGTAGGAATAATTCCCGCCACCTGCAGGCGGGGGTTGCTCCATCGCTTTACTTCGTCGATGCTCTCCATCAATTGACCCAATCCGCGGTGCGACAAGGTCTCGCACTTGAACGGGACGAGTACGTCGTCGGCCGCAACGAGCGCATTGATCGTGGTCAATCCCAAGGAGGGCGAGCAGTCGATGACGATGACATCGAAGGTGTCTCGGATCTCGTCGAGTACGCGGGCGAGTGTTCGCTCACGTGCAGGTCTATCCGCGAGAGAAACATCCGCCGAGGCAAGTGACAACGTTGCGGGGAGCAACGAGAATCCCTCATCGGTTGTTCGGATCGCAGAACGCATGCGGGCCGCACCCTGGCTCGCGGGAAGGTCATCGAGAAGAAAATCAACGGTCTGCGGAGGTAGGTCCTCGGGATCGATACCAAGGGAGAAGGTCGCGCACGCCTGCGCATCAAGATCGATCACCAGAACCGCGTGCCCTGTGTCAGCGAGCGCCGCAGCGAGGGTGATGGCGGTCGTGGTTTTCGCCACTCCACCCTTCTGGTTCGCCACCGCGATGACCCGAGCCACACGTCTATTGTGGAGGGTGGATGAAGGAGCGTGATGACGGCCACGTTCACCTGGGACTTGCCCATGGATTCGACGGCCGCGGCGATAGCCCGGCAGCATGTTCGGGACGTGGCATCGACCACTTCGGACGTCGTCAATGCCGAACTCGTTGCTTCCGAATTGGTCACCAACGCCTGGGCGCACGGACGTGGCACAGGTGCCATCACGATGACGATCACCGTCGCAGACGATGTCATGCGCGTCGAGGTGTGCTCGGACTCCGAAGGTTTTCCCCGTCAGCTATCGAGCAGCGACGATTCACCGGACGGTCGGGGCTTGTTGCTGGTCGAGAGCCTTGCGAGCGACTGGGGTCACGCCAGGCGCGGCTCAACGTTGTGCGTGTGGGCCGACGTTCAGTGTCTCTAGAGATGGTGCTCGGAAGCGGCCCGGCGATCAGGCCGACTGCGTGCACATTCGCCAATTAAGTAGTCAAGAGGTTCCAGCCGGTCAACGCTTCGATCAGACCCTCGCTCGTCGGCAAGTCGGCAAGTTCTGAAACGGGGAAAAAGCGTGCGTCGGCTGCATCGTCTGCGGCCACCACTGCGTCATCCCCACGCACCACACATACGAAGTCTCGAATGACGTAGTCATCACCCGACGGGGCCTGACGGACCACCGTCCCGACTTCCCGCTCGACCCGAACGGTGAGCCCCGTTTCTTCGTGGACCTCGCGCACCACGCCTTGCTCGGCGGTCTCTCCCGGCTCTTGCCGCCCTCCCGGTAGCGACCACAGCCCCTGGGCAGGAGGGTTGGCGCGCTGGACAAGGAGCAATCGTCCCTGGTCGTCGAACACGACCGCACCGATGCACGGAATGTCCGCCATCACGTACGGATCTTGTAGTCCTCGAGCAAGCGTCGCGCGATGATCATCTTCTGGATGTCGGCGGTGCCCTCACCGATCATCAGCATGGGGGCTTCGCGATAGAGCCGTTCGATCTCGTACTCCTTGGAGTAGCCGTACCCGCCGTGTATCCGGAAGGAGTCCTCGACGACTTCCTTGCAGTACTCGCTGGCCAGGTATTTCGCCATTCCCGCTTCGAGATCGTTGCGGGCGCCGGAATCCTTTGTCCGTGCAGCCATCACCATCATTTGGTGCGCTGCCTCGATTTTCGTTGCCATGTCGGCGAGACGGAACGCCACCGCCTGGTGTTCGCTGATCTGCTTGCCGAACGTGCTGCGTATTTGCGCGTACTCCACGCCGAGTTCGAAGGCCCGCAGAGCGAGACCGCAGGCTCGCGCGGCGACATTCACACGGCCGACCTCGACTCCGTCCATCATCTGGTAGAAGCCGTGGCCCGGCTCGCCACCGAGAATCGTCGACGCGGGGAGGCGCAAGCCGTCCATTAACAGTTCCGTGGTGTCGACGCCCTTGTAGCCCATCTTCTCGATCTTGCCCGGAATCGTCAGACCGGGCCGCACCTCACCGAAGCCCTCGGGCTTTTCGACGAGGAACGTGGACATGCGCTTGTACACGCTGCTGTCCTCGCCAGCAGCATTGTCTGTGCGAACCAACACGGCGACGAGCGTCGACGAGCCGCCGTTGGTCAGCCACATCTTCTGCCCGGTGAGCACGTAGTCGTCGCCGTCGACGACGGCTTTGCTCGTGATGGCGGAGACGTCCGAGCCGCAGCCGGGCTCGGTCATGCTGAAAGCTCCGCGAACCTCACCGGTGGCCATACGGGGCAGGAAGTGCTGCTTTTGCTCCTCGGTGCCGTGATGGAGCACCATGTGCGAAACGATGAAGTGGGTGTTGATCACACCACTGACGCTCATCCATCCCCGCGCGATCTCTTCGACCACGAGTGCGTAGGTCAGTAGTGACTCGCCGAGCCCGCCGTACTCCTCCGGGATCATCAGGCCGAACACACCGAGTTCCTTCAAACCGTCGACGATGTCTTTGGGGTACTCGTCGTTGTGTTCCAACTCGCTGGCCACCGGCAGGATCTCTGCGTCCACGAAGTCGCGGACGGCGTCAAGAATGTCGCGCTGTATCTCGGTGAGACCTTCGGTTTGCAGGAGACGACCCATGCCCAACCCCTTTCTGGATATACAGGATGCTAACTCCCCTGGTGCGATCTCGCCTCTAGGGAGCGCTGGACCTCACGGGCATCCACAGGCCCGCGCCCGCGTTCATCCAGGCGACCGAGGCGACCAGCGGGACGGCGAGCACCGGCAGCATCAACACGATGTCGGAGCCGAGGCTGGCGCTGAGCCCGACTTGCCCGCACGCCACGGGTAGCCAGAGCACCGAGACGCACGTGATCCGGTGGCCAACATCACCACGATCGCCCAAGAGCGCACGCGTAGCGCCCACGGCGAAGCCGGCAGCACACACCCCCATGATCGCTGCACTCAGCCATGGCGTGAGTGAGAGCGTCACCGCAGGACTCGCGAGGGCGACAGCCACCAAGCTCGTTAGCACGATCGCAGCCCTGCCAGACGGTCGACGGACAACCGAACGCAGTGACGGGCGATCGGGTACCGCTTGTTCAGCCGCCCGAGCAGTATCCGCCTTAACGGCGTTCGCCTGAACAACATTCGCCAGAAGAATTCGCCGTGCTCGCATCAGCGCCTCGAAGTGATCTCGGTCGCCGCCTACGTCGGGGTGTGCCAGCCGGACCCACATCTTCCATGCCCGCTGAATGTCATCGGCTGAGGAACTCTCGTCGATACCCAGCAAGAGAGCCGAATGCCGTCGCGTCATGTCGGTGCGACGCGCCATCAGGACTGAGGAGGTTCGAATGTCTGGGAGCGCTGCATGCCAGCGGCGCGACCCTTGCCAGCGATCACCAGTGCCATCTTTCGCGATGCCTCATCGATCATCTCGTCACCGAGCATCGCGGCTCCACGCGCACCACCGGCCGCCGACGTGTACCACTCGTAGGCATCGAGGATGAGTTCCGCGCGGTCATAGTCATCCTGTCGCGGCGAGAAGATCTCGTTGGCCGCTGCGATCTGATCTGGATGCAGAACCCACTTGCCATCGAAGCCGAGGGCAGCGCTTCTCTCCGCAACTCGTGTGTAGCCGTCGAGGTCCTTGATTTGCAGGTACGGGCCATCGATCGCCTGCTTGTCGTATGCGCGAGCCGCCATCAAGATCCGCATCAGGATGTAGTGATACGCGTCTCCGACGTCATACCCGGGAGGTTGTTCACCAACAACAAGGGATTTCATGTTGATGCTGGCCATGAAATCAGCGGGCCCGAAGATGATCGTTTCCACTCGGGGACTGGCAGCGGCGATCTCGTCCACCATGGTCAAACCCATCGCATTCTCGATCTGCGCTTCGATACCGATGCGCCCGACGTCGAGACCTTCGGCCTTCTCGACCTGAGTCAGTAGCATGTCCAAGGCGCGAATCTGCTCGGGGCCTTGCACTTTGGGGAGCATGATGCAGTCGAGGTTGGCTCCCGCGCCAGAAACTACCTCGATGACGTCCAAGTACGTCCACTCAGTGGTCCAGTCGTTCACTCGAACCGAGCGCACCTTGCCGTCGTAGCCACCTTCGTTGAGAGCAGCCACGATGTTCTTCCGGGCATCGGGCTTCGCAAGTGGAGCCACCGCGTCCTCGATGTCCATGAACACCTGGTCTGCCGGCAGACCCTTTGCCTTGTCCAGCATCTTCGGGCTCGAGCCCGGCACCGCGAGGTTTGATCGCCGAGGTCTGATACTTCTGCCGACATCGGTCACCGGATTCACCCCTCGTCGTCGACGGCTTCTTGAATTACCCCACGCACGGAACGCCACTCAAGCCTAACTGGGTCGGACTCGGACACGGGCGCAACGATCCGCGCCTGTGGTTCCGTGCCTGCGTTTCCGTGCCCTAGATTCAGCCGCGTGAGCCAACCACGCGGGACCGACAGCGCTGTGCGTAAAGCCCGTATTGCTGTTTCCGTGCTCTTCTTCACTAACGCGCTAACGCTCTCCGCGTGGCTTCCGCGACTAGCCGAGCTACAGGCTGACATTTCCTTGACCAATGTCGCGGTCGGCGCCGCCTTGGCAGCCGGGGCCGCCGGCGGGGTCGCCGCAGGTATCTGGGCCGGTCCCCTCATTCACCGCTGGGGCAGTCAGCGCGTTGCGATGGCGGCGCTGTTTATCGTCGCTCCGATCCTTCCCTTCATCGGTCTGGCGCCCGGCGCTTGGACTCTGGGGTTTGTGCTTCTGCTTGTCGGTGGCCTCGACGCCGTCATGGACGCCGCCATGAACTCGCATGCCATGCGGGTGCAGCACGAGAAGAGGGCAACGGGTGTCCACCGCTCGATCTTGAACACCTTCCACGGCTACTGGTCTCTGGGGGCCGTCACCGGAGGCCTCATCGGGGTCGCGACCGCAGCCATCTCAATGCCGATCGCGTGGATGCTGACCGCGGTTGCAGTTTTGTGCAGCGTGCTTGTGCTGGTGGCGCGGCCCTGGCTTCTTCCAGGCAAGGACCCCGATTCGTACCTAGAGACCACCGACGATCGCGCTGTCGCCGTCGCCCAATCGGACCCGGGTTCTCTCCTTGCCGCCGGCCCGGCGACTGCCAACGAGCTGTCAGCCGCGACCCGCGTGCTCCATCAGCCGATCATCTGGGGTCTCGGACTCTTCATCATTCTCGCGGTCATGATCGAGGACATTCCCGGACGGTGGAGTTCGATCTATCTGACCGATATCGGAGCACCCAGCGTGACCGTCGGCTGGGGGTTCGTCGCCTTCACTGTTGCGATGACCATAGGCCGCTTCACCGGGGATCGGATCATCGACGCCCTCGGCGAGCGCCGCTGGACGCGAATCGCCATGTCCGGCACCGCTGTCGTTCTCGGGTTGTCACTTCTCGCGCAATCACCATGGCTGTTCATGATCGGCTGCGCCGTTACTGGGTTCGGCGTCGCGACGCTGTTTCCCGCTGCCATGCGAGCCGCTGCTCACGTTCCTGGCATCCGTCCAGCCACGGGCGTCGCCACGATCAGCTGGTTGTCACGTGCCGGCTTCGTCACCGCGCCGCTCATCGTCGGCGTGATCGCGGAGAACTTTTCGCTGGGGTGGGGTATCAGCGTTACCGTCGTGGCAGCGCTCATCTTGCTGCCGTTGAGCTCGATACTCACATGGGAGAGGTCTCGGTAACCGTGGCTGCAGCCGGGCCGCGGTCCGCGGCTTTGATCACGATCACCAGGCCCGCAAGGATCAAGGCGGCGGCCGGGAGCACCGCCAACGGGGGCACCTGCCCCAGCCAGATGGCGGCAACCAATGTGGCCCCCGGCATCTCGAACAAGATGGCCAGCGACACGACCGTCGCCGACGTACTCGAAAGCACCCGGGTCATCATCGAATGACCGAGTAGTTGCGCACCCAGCGTCACCGCAAGGATCAAAGCCCACGCCTGAGCATCGAATCCCACGAGTTCCTGACCGAAGATCAACACGAGCGGGAGAATCGTCACCGCCGAGACGGCGTAGAGAACGAACGTCATCGTGGATGTATCCACTGTCTTGCGCACACGCTCCGCGACGGACACGTACGCGGCGGAAAACACGGCCCCCACCAGGGCGAGAGCATCACCCCACAGGTGCGCGGGATCGACAAACAGATCGACTCCCGTCAGGACGATGACCCCCGAGAAGGCGATCGCGATTCCGATCCACACCCGAGAAGTAATGCGTACACCCGTTGCCCGTGCGATCAATGCAGCCCAGATCGGCTGCGTAGCCACCAGGGCTGTTGACGCCGCGATCGTGGTCAACGTCAACGAAGGAATCCACGTTGCGAAGTGCAATCCCAAAAAGACACCCGCGATCACCGTCAGCCGGAGCTCTCGCCTGGTCAGGGCGCCGAGCGAACTCCATCGACGCGCGATCACCCACACCCCCGTGAGGCCACTCCCGATGAGGCATCGCCAAAACGCAATGGCAAGGACGGGCGCTGCCGTCACCACGATCATGGGCCCGCTGAGCGAAATGAAGAGCACGGCCACACCGAGCCGCACCACATCCGGAGCCGGCGGCCGAGACAGGCCGGACGGTGGTGCAGAACCGTCTGACATCACACCTGCTCCTTCCCGAGACATTCCGCACATTCACTCATCAGGAACACTCCACGACGACGGTAGCCTGACGTCCATGACGACGAACATCAAACGCGTTTTCCTCGCCCGCTTGGCGGGCCTGGGCGTGTTCGACTCACGAGGCGATCAGGTCGGAAAGGTGCGTGATGCCGTCGTCGTTCTCCGCATTGGTGACAACCCACCGCGTCTGACCGGACTGGTGGTGGAGGTTCCGCCCCGGCGCCGCATCTTCGTGCCCATGACGAAGGTGACCGCTATCGACGCCGGCCAGGTGATCGTCACTGGAACCGTGAACCTCCGTCGATTCGAACAGCGCCGAAACGAATCACTCGCCACTGCCGAGCTCCTCGACCACTCGATAACGCTCCGCGAATCCGGCGAGCAGGTGCGGGTCGTGGATATCGGTGTCACGGCTACCCGAAGCCGAGAGTGGTTGGTCGACTCGCTGTTCGTGCGCCGGCCGGGCACCGGGCTGCGGCGACGGTCCGAACGCTTCATGGTCGAATGGCCAGACGTCACCGGACTATCCCTGCCAGAAACCGCGCAGCCGGCTGAAAAGCTTCTCGCATCCATCGATTCTCTGCGACCGGCCGATGTCGCTTCCCTGTTACACACGCTGGTACCGAAGCGACGACTCGAAGTCGCGCGAGAACTCGACGATGAGCGACTCGCTGACGTGCTCGAGGAACTCGTCGATGACGATCGCGTGGAAATCATGCAGGTGCTGGATCGTGAACGTGCCGCCGACGTCCTCGAGAAGATGGACCCCGGCGATGCCGCGGACTTGATCTCCGAACTACCCCCCGATCAAGCCGAATTTCTTCTCGAGGAAATGGAGCCGGGAGAGGCCGAAGATATTCGCCGGTTGATGACATACGACCAGTTCTCCGCCGGCGGCATGATGACCAGCGAGCCCGTCATACTTCCCCCCGACGCCGCGGTCGCCGAGGCTCTGGCCAGCATCCGACAAGCCGACCTTCCACCCGCCCTCGCTGCCCAGGTGTACGTCTGCAGACCACCGACGGAAACCCCGACCGGCAAGTACCTGGGCACGTGTCACTTTCAGCGGCTGCTTCGCGAACCACCATCGACCTTGATCTCATCGCTTCTCGACACCAGCGTCGACCCTGTTCGACCCGACACTCCACTGGCGGACGTGACCCGCGACTTCGCCGCCTACAACCTCGTCGCTGTTCCCGTCGTCGACGAGGACAACCATCTCGTGGGCGCTGTCACCATCGATGACGTCGTAGATCACATGCTGCCGCCGGATTGGCGCGAACAGGTCGGACCGGATCGGGTGGAGACCACGGCCGGCGCCAACGATGGACCATCGACCCTGGGAGCATCCGATGGCTAGCGCCGGTCGCCGGAGTCGCAGCACCATCGACCAACCCATCGAGACGACCCGCGGCATTCGCCCCAGTTACGACCCCGAGCGCTTTGGTCGAATATCGGAAAGGGTCGCCCGGTTCATCGGCTCCTGGGCGTTCATCGCCTGGATGACGGTCGTCATTTTGATGTGGGTCGCCTTCAACGTCTTCGCACCAGGGGGAATCCAGCCAGATGCCTACCCGTTCATCTTCTTGACACTGCTGCTGTCCGTCCAGGCGTCCTACGCAGCACCCCTGATTCTTCTCGCCCAGAACCGGCAAACCGACCGCGATCGTGTCCAGAATCAAGAGGATCGTCAACGCAACGAGCGAATGCTCGCCAACAGCGACTACCTTGCCCGCGAGGTGTCCTCGTTGCGAACGTCTCTCGGAGAACTCGCGACCCGGGACTACGTTCGCAGTGAATTGCGCGAGAGTCTGGACGCCATCATGGCTCGACTGGATCAACTCAAAGTCGATCGGCGCGATCTCGATTCCGACGTTGTAGGTTCGCCCAACTCCGATGAAGGTCGCCGGACCCCGACGCCGGACCCCGACGCCGATCCGGACAATTCGCCACCCGGCTAGTCGGCCAATACCATCGGGGCGTGCCCGCTCACCCCGACACCGATGCCATTCACGCAGCACTCGCGACCGTTCACGATCCCGAAATCCACCGGCCGATAACCGAGATCGGCATGCTCAAGGGCATCGACGTTCACGACGGTGGAGTCGTCGATGTCGGCGTCTACCTCACCGTCGAGGGCTGCCCCATGCGCAGCACCATCACCGATCGGGTCGTCGAGGCAGTCATGCAGGTGCCCGACGTCTCGTTGGTGAACGTCCACCTCGACGTCATGAGCGACGAGCAGCGCGCCGACCTCAAGAAACTTCTCCGGGGTCATGACCAGCGAGAGATCCCCTTCACCCAACCCGGGTCGACCACCAAGATCTTCGCGATCGCTTCCGGGAAGGGCGGCGTCGGCAAGTCCTCCGTCACCGCCAACCTCGCTGTCTGCCTCGCGAGCCAGGGTTTGAGCGTCGGCCTGCTCGACGCCGACGTCTACGGACACTCCATACCTCGAATCCTCGGCGCCACCAACCCCCCGACCATGGTCGAGGGAATGCTGATGCCACCACAGGCTCATGGCGTCCGGATCATCTCGATGTTGCCCTTCAAACCAGGAGGAGTCGAGACGCCCGTGGCGTTTCGCGGGCCGATGCTGCACCGAGCCCTCGAGCAATTCCTTTCCGATGTCTGGTGGGGAGACCTCGACATCCTGCTTCTGGACCTGCCTCCCGGTACCGGAGACATCGCGATTTCCACCGCTCAGCTGCTACCGCACGCGGAGATCATCGTCGTGACGACTCCGCAGTTGGGGTCATCGGATGTGGCCATTCGGGCAGGAACCCTCGCCGAGCAGACTCACCAGAAAGTCTTCGGTGTTGTCGAAAATATGAGTTCGTTTCCGTGTCCGCACTGCGGGGAGCCGTTGGATCTCTTTGGTGTGGGCGGGGGCGACCTCGTCGCCGAGAAACTGACGTCGACGCTTGGAACTGATGTACCCGTCCTCGGCAAGATCCCCTTCGACCCGCGACTCCGCGAGGGTGGGGACAGCGGGCAACCTCTGGTGATTTCCGAGCCGGAAGCTGCCGCGAGCATCGCGCTGACGGACATCGCCGCGCACCTGGGAGCCCGACCCCGCGGACTCGCCGGAATGCAGCTGGGGATTTCGCCTACCGGTCGCTGATCACGACGAGCCGAGCGCGAATCACCCCAACGCTCCTGAGAAGACTCAAGAAAGGTCAGGGTCGAAGGTCTGCGCCGGCTTCCTCGTTGCGTCTGTCTGTGCACCGTCGCCGCCGGAGTCCGTCGCACCCGGCGACGCCGGTGCGTCACCGTCGTCCAAGAGCCCGGACACCAAGCGCTTGGGATGCAGTTCGCTCAAACTCTTGACACTGTTCACCGAGTCCGCCAGGTCGACGCCGGCGGAATCCACGATCTCCTTGCGCGCCGACAACGCCATCTCACGAATTTGGCGCACCCACCGGCCGGCATCGGCGGCTGCCTTGGGCAGCCGTTCGGGCCCGAAGATCAACAGTCCGATCACCGCGAGGGCGACCAACTCACCGATGCCGATGTCGAACATCTCAGCCGATGTCTTCCGAGCCACCAAGAACGAGATCGACGGTCTGGGATTCCCCGCTTCGCAGGTAGGTGACGCTCACGGTGTCTCCCGGGGCGAAGTCCCGGATCGCCACGACGAGTTCCGTCGAGTCGGTTGTCTCTCGTCCAGCGAGAGCCGTGATGATGTCGCCGCCGCGTAGTCCGGCGGCCTCTGCCGGCCCACCCGCATTCACCTCGCTGATGCGAGATCCACCGTCGTTGTATGACGTGTCGAGGGTGACTCCGATGATTGGTGTCTTGGAGTCACCCGTCGCGATGATCTCCTCAGCGATGCGTCGCGCGGAGTTCACCGGTATTGCGAACCCGAGACCTATCGACCCGGCGTCACCGGTGAACGTCGGAGCCAACGTCGCGATAGCCGAGTTCACTCCGATCACCTGCCCAGCACTGTTCAGCAGCGGTCCGCCCGAGTTTCCCGGGTTGATCGCCGCGTCGGTTTGCAGCGCATTGATATAGGCCATCTCCCCTTGGCCACCCGCGGTCACCGGCCTGTCCAGGGAGGAGATGATGCCGGCGGTCACCGTTCCCTGAAGGCCCAACGGTGCTCCGATGGCAACGGCGAGATCCCCAACCGTGACCGCGTCGGAGTCTCCCAATCGGACAACGGGCAAATCATCTGCGTCGACCTTCAACACGGCGAGGTCGTACGCGGAGTTCCGCCCGACGATTTCGGCGTCCGCGCTGTCGCCGTTCTCGAAGAAGACTCTCAACGATCCACCATCGGCCGCGGGTGCAGCGACGTGATTGTTCGTGAGGATGTATCCGTCGGGTCGAATCACGAAACCGGATCCGCTGCCTCGCTCATCTTGATTCTCGATGGCGATGGAGACCACTCCGGGAAGCACCGAGGACACCATCTCCGACACCGACTCCGGCATCTGATCCGCAGGGATCGGGTCCGAGGGGATTGTCGATGGCTGAGGAGCCGGCGCCGCATTCGTCGCAGCACTCGTCGAACTCGTCGAGTCCACAGCTTGACCGACTACGTATCCGGCGAGACCTGCGAAAGACCCCACGATCAAAGAAACGATCGTTGCGACCGCGATGACGCCCCAGAGGCCCAGGCCAGATCGCCCTGAGGTGGAGCCGCCCGAGCCCGACTGCTGGCCGGGGATCGATGGCGGGTAACCGCCCGGAGGCGGCGGGCTTGCTCCGTAGGCCACGAAATTCGGGTAGCGCGCCGGCATCGCGGGCGTGGGCGGACCCTGCGGAGCTGCGGGCGGGCTGGGCATCGACGAGGGGTCGGGCGTCGGCGGGACGTCGGGCGTCGCGGGAGGCCCGTCAGTTGCCCGCTGGGCGGGTACGCCCGAGCCCTCGGGGGGCCTGTCGTCACTCACGAACCTCAGCCGCCTTTCTGGGAAACCTCACCCTGTCGCCTCTAAGGCTAGGCTGCGATCCATCCCGGGGCACATCCACGGGGGCGTCTCCCGACGGAGCCCCCACCGGAAAGGCTGAGAAAGCCGAAACACCGGGGCGAAGAAGAGAGGGTGTCACCCATGTCATCGACATCGCCGTACTCCCCATCCGCCGTCACCTTCGCCCAATTCGCCGACTCCTGGGTTCCCGAACCAGAGCCGATGGAAGCAGCTCGGGAACGGGCCCGGGAATTCGGGGTCTCGCCCGCCTCTCCCGCCACCGGACGCTTCCTGACCTTCCTCGCAGCAAGCGTGCAAGCCCAGACAGTCGTCGAGGTCGGCACCGGGACGGGAGTATCCGGAGCGGCTCTTCTCGCGGGCATGACGCCCGGAGGCGTGTTGACCAGCATCGACACCGAAGCCGAGTATCAACGCCACGCGCGCGAAGCACTGGTATCTCTCGGACATGAGTCGTCCCGTGCTCGCTTGATCGCTGGTCGGGCGTTAGACGTCCTTCCTCGCATGTCCGACGGTGCCTACGACGTGGTTGTCGTCGACGCCGATCGTGGTGAGTACCCCGCCATGTTGGAGCAGGCCAAACGTCTCTTGCGCATCGGCGGCGTGGTTGCCTTCCTAGGCATCGGGGAGGACGACATGGTTGCCGATCCCGCCCGCCGGGACGTCGAGGCGATGGCCGTCAAGGAGCTCGCCCAGGTGATGCGGCGGGACGCAGACTGGGCAGCTACGCCTCTAGCCGAGGGAAACGGGATGCTCGTGGCGTGCCTCCGCCGCCGAGATTAGACGCCCTCTGCGATAGCGAGACGCCACCCGCCTGGAGGCTGGTTGCGGGAGCCTCGGGATGACGCCGCCGGAATGGCGCCACAGGTCGGCGAACTACGTGCGTTGACTAAGACGGAAGTGCGCCCGTGAGCGCTTCACCGAGGTTCTTGACCTCTTCGGCATTCAGTTCGACCACGAGGCGGCCACCACCTTCGAGGGGTACCCGCATGACATAACCCCGACCCTCCTTGGTCACCTCGAGCGGGCCATCGCCCGTTCGTGGCTTCATCGCGGCCATATCTGTCCCCTTCCGTCTGTCACCTCGAAACGCCTGGGAAGCGCCCTGGGAAACCACGGCTAGCGCACCCACGCCAGCCCGAGGCGCCTATTATCCCCGGTCGCCGAGAGGTCAGCGCGGCAGGGTGCCAGACTCCACCAAGGCAGCGAATACCCGAAGGGACCTGCGGACACCAGCAGCGAACGCCGGCTTCACCACCGGCCACCCCACCCGACCAAGAGCACCGAGGGGCGGGACCAGCCCTTCGCTCCACACAAAACGACTGCGTCCATCGGGAAGGGCGAGCACTTCCATCGTTCCGGTCCCTCGCACCAGCGCTCCCGTGTGCACAACATCCACCCGATAGGGGGGCTCCCACCGCGTGATCGTCATCGTGTCCCAGAAGCCAACCGGGCCAATCCCCGTCCATCCGGCGATCTCCGAATAACGGCTGCGACCGTCTCCGCGGCGCACCTCGACCCGCGTTCCCATCATCCATTCGTCTTGCCGAGACCACTGTGTGAAGGCATCGAAAACCGATTCCACCGGAGCGTTCACGATGACGTCGAGGCAGAGATGAGCACTCATCGCGGGCGACCGTCCATGCGCAAGGATTCGATCTCCGCCTGCATCTGCGCGATCGTGTCGTCGACTTCGTCCATTCGATAGCCTCGAAGCACCACATCAAACGCCGGGTCGTCATCTCGCTTCTCTGGCTTCAGGTCGCTCCCAGCATCGGGAAGCCACGCCTCGAATTTGCCGACGACGAACCATGCGATGGCCGCCACGACGGCCGCACTGATCACAAAGAAGACAACGCCCACTATGTCATTCCATCACGGAATCGGCGGACGGCAACACCGGTGCCGTCAGCGCCTCGATCGCTTGGTCGACAGTGGCTGCCCACCGCACTCGGGTCAGACTGTCCTGGCTCACGAAACCTCCATCGATCCACGCGTCCACCTGCGCTCGAAGCAGGGCGAAGTCGCCCCACGGATCCAAAGCGACTACCGGCTTGTCGTGCATGGCCAAAGCTCCTGATGTCCACACCTCCATGAGTTCTTCCAAGGTGCCGATTCCCCCGGGCAGGGCGAGGAACGCTTCCGCGCGCTCATCCATGATGCCCTTGCGCTCCCGCATGTTCTGCGTCACAACGAGTTCGTCGGCATCGAGATCGGCCACTTCTCGACCCCGCAGCGCCTCCGGGATCACGCCCACCGTGTGACCGCCTGCCGCACGCGTTGCCCGAGCGAGCCTGCCCATCATGGAGACAGACCCGCCACCTGAGACGCACGTCCAGCCTCGTGACCCGAGAGCCGCGCCGACATCGTCGGCCAACGTCAGATAGCGAGGCGCAATGAGCTCACTGGAAGAGCAGAAGACGCACACCGATCGGGCCACGGTGCGCACCTAGAAGTTCTCGGCTGTGTCGAGCCAGGCGCTCACCTTGGCGTAGACCTCATGAATCTCGCTCACGTCCACATGCTCATTAACCGAGTGCGCGATCGTCGGATCACCCGGCCCGAAGTTCACCGCGGGCGTCCCCAACGCAGAGAACCGAGCCACATCCGTCCATCCGAACTTCGGTTCTACCGTCCCGCCCATCGCATCGACGAACGACGCAACGATCTTCCGGTCCAGCCCTGGACGCGCACCCGGTGCTTCGTCGATCACCGTGAGTTGGAACCCGTCAAACACCTCGCGAAGGTGATCGATCGCGGCGGCAACGGACAGATCGGGGGCGAAGCGGTAGTTGACGGTGACGATGCACTGGTCGGGAATGACGTTTCCCGCGACACCTCCGCGGATTCCAACTGCGTTCAATCCTTCCCGGTATCGAAGGCCGTCCACCGTTGGTTCTCGCGGCACGTAGCCGTTCAAGCGGTCGAGGATCTCGCCGGCACTATGCACCGCATTGCTCCCCTGCCATGAGCGCGCGCTGTGGGCGCGTTCCCCTGGAACTCGAACCTCCACCCGGATGGTTCCTTGACATCCGCCTTCCACGACACCGTTGCTCGGCTCCATGACGATGGCAACGTCGGCTTCGACAACCGATGGCTCCTCCGCGACGAGGCGGGCCAAGCCATTGTGGGCGGCCGCCACTTCTTCACAGTCGTAGAAGATGAAGCGAACACCGACGGCGGGCGTGCGCATCTCGTATGCGAGTTTCAACGCGACAGCCACTCCGCTTTTCATGTCGCAGGCACCGAGTCCGTACAACCGTCCGCCGTCGAGCCGGTGCGGCACGTTGCCCGCCGCCGGGACCGTATCGAGGTGTCCCGCGATGACGACGCGTGGTGCAAGGCCCTGCGTCTGAGCGACGATCGCGTTCCCCGAGCGATGGACGGATAGGTGGCCGCACTCCCCCAGGGCAGTTTCGACCAGATCGGCGATCTCCTGCTCCTGGTGGGACTCACTCGGAATATCCACCAGGGCGGTGGCGATCTCGACGACGTCTGCAGAAAGGTCCAACGGCACGTGGATACGGTAGCCCGATGAGTAATTCATCTGTCGGTGAGGAACTGACTCCGGTCTCCGGTCCAGCGTCGGGCTTGGGGTTGGCCACCGTCGACGGGGACACCATCCTGGACGTCTGGTTTCCACGACCCAGCCTCGGTAGGGAGCCGATGGACGTCGCATCGTTGGACGCGGGAACGCGCAGCGACGAACTTCGCGGGGTGCGAACCGTGGCAGTGCGCACCATCGTCGACGATCTGGCAGCGCCTCCCGTCGACGCGGCAGACGCCTACCTTCGACTCCATCTACTGTCCCATCGCCTCGTTGGCCCCCGCACCATCAACCTGGAGGGAATCTTCGGCACGCTGCCCTTGAACGCATGGACCAACCTCGGCCCCGTCGAACCCACGCGTGTCAACGACGTGCACCTACGCGCGCGCTCGAAAGGCGTGCACGTCACCGTCTTCGGCGTGGACAGGTTCCCGCGCATGGTCGATTACGTGATCCCCAGCGGCGTGCGGATCGCAGATGCCGACCGCGTGCGACTCGGAGCTCACGTTGCGGACGGGACCGTCGTCATGCACGAGGGGTTCATCAACTTCAATGCAGGAACACTCGGCACGTCAATGGTGGAGGGACGTATCAGCGCCGGGGTGGTCGTCGGAGACGGATCCGACATCGGTGGGGGTGCGTCCATCATGGGAACCCTCTCCGGTGGTGGCACCGAAATGATCAGCATCGGTCGCGGGTGCCTGGTCGGCGCCAACGCCGGCGTGGGGATCTCTTTGGGAGACGATTGCGTCGTCGAGGCGGGTTGCTACATCACCGCGGGCTCGAAAGTTTTGCTGCCGGATGGGACGGTCGCCAAGGCGCGCGAGTTGTCCGGGCACTCCAATGTTCTGTTCCGACGGAATTCGCAGTCCGGGGCCCTGGAGGTAGTGCAGCGCTCGGGGAGCTGGGGCGGGCTTAATGCCGATCTACACGCCAACGACTAGTGCGTGTCAGGTCTGTTGTGTATCGGCGCCGGCCTGTTGATTCGATCGATTAACGCGAAGTAATCGGGGGGTAGTCGCGCAGGACCTCTCCCACATACACCTGACGAGGCCGGCCGATCTTGGTCGTCGGATCCTCGATCATCTCGCGCCACTGGGCGATCCATCCAGGAAGCCGGCCAAGCGCAAACAAGACGGTGAACATGCGGGTCGGGAAGCCCATCGCCTTGTAGATCAACCCCGTGTAAAAGTCGACATTCGGGTAGAGCTTTCGCTCGATGAAGAACTCGTCTGCAAGCGCGACCTCTTCGAGCCGGAGTGCGATGTCCAGGAGCGGATCGTCCACATTCATCTGCTCGAAGACCTCGTATGCCGTCTTCTTCACCACGGCCGCGCGCGGGTCGTAGTTTTTGTACACGCGGTGACCGAAGCCCATCAACTTGATTCCGGCTTCCCGATCCTTCACGGCGCGGATGAAGCGATTGACCCCTCCGCCGGAGGCGTGAATGTTCTCGAGCATCTCCAGCACAGCTTGGTTAGCTCCTCCGTGCAGCGGACCAAAGAGAGCATTCACGCCAGCCGAGACGGATGCGAAGAGATTTGCGTGCGATGACCCGACGAGTCGCACCGTCGACGTCGAGCAGTTCTGCTCGTGGTCGGCATGCAAAATGAGCAGTTGATCGAGTGCACGAGAAATAATGGGATTCGCTTCGTATTGTTCCGCCGGCACACCAAACGTCATGCGCAGGAAGTTGTCCTCGAAGCTGTAGGAGTTGTCCGGGTACAAGAACGGTTGACCTACAGACTTCTTGTAGGCGTATGCCGCAATCGTTGGCAATTTCGCCATCAAGCGAATGGTCGAAATGTGCACTTGCTCGGCATCGAACGGATCCAATGAATCCTGATAGAAGGTAGACAGGGCCGATACTGCGGACGACAACACGGCCATCGGATGCGCGTCACGAGGGAAACCGTCGAAGAAGCGCCGAAGGTCCTCGTGCAGCATCGTGTGCTTGGTTATCGAGTCGGAGAACTCCGACAGCTCCGCCGCTGTCGGTAGTTCGCCGTAGATCAGCAGGTACGACGTCTCCAGGAAGCTCGACTCCTCGGCGAGCTGCTCGATCGGGTAACCCCGGTAGCGAAGAATGCCGGCGTCTCCGTCGATGAAGGTAATGGATGACGAGCAGGACGCCGTATTGACGAAGCCGTGATCCAAGGTGACGTGATCGGTCTCCCGCAGTAGAGCCGAAATGTCGAGGCCGGATTCCCCGACTGTCGACGGTACGACCGGAAGCGGCACCTCCCCGTTGGGGTGCTGAACCGAGTAATCAGACACACAAACCTCCTGCGGACAGGCTACCCACGCGCACCACCGGCCTACAGCGGGGTAGCACAGACACTCCTGTGATCCGCCTCACGACGGCTACTCGTCAACCGACGAGTCGAGACACCGCGACGTTCACCCGCTCATCGGTCGCGGTGAGGGCGATTCGAACATGGTCGTCGTCACCGTAGAAGTCACCGGGAGCGACCAAGATCCCCCGTTCGGCGAACCAGCGTGTGGTCTCCCACGAGTCGCGACCCGACGTCGCCCATAAGTACAAGCCGGCAACACTGTGGTCGATGGAGAAGCCTGCAGATTCCAACGCTTGCCGCAGATGGGCTCTTCGTGTCCGGTAGCGATCTCGCTGCACGTGCACGTGTTCGTCGTCGCTGTAGGCAGCAACGGCAGCTCGCTGAATCGGCCCCGGAACCATCATCCCGAGGTGCTTGCGAATCGACAGCAGGTCGTCGACGATGCGTGGATCTCCTGCCACGAATCCAAAGCGGTAACCCGCCATCGACGAGCGCTTGGACAGCGAATGCACGGCCAGCAATCGGGAGAGGTCGCCGCCGTTGACGCGTGGATCGAGCACAGAGACCGGCTCTTGCTCCCACCCCAGTTCGAGGTAGCACTCGTCACTCACCACGACGATGTCTCTGTCCCGCGCCCACGAAACGATCTGCGAAAGCCGATCCACCGAGAGCACCGCGCCAGTGGGGTTGCCGGGGCTGTTCAACCACACCATCGACACGTCATCGACACTTTCAACGTCATCGGTGGCCACCAAGCGTGCGCCGGCAACCGTGGCGCCGACAGCGTACGTCGGATACGCCACCTCAGGAATGACGACGGTGTCGGAGGGGCCGATGCCTAACCCGGTCGGCAGCCACGCGACCATCTCCTTCGAACCGATCGTGGGGAGAAAACCCACATCGGAGGCTCCAGTGCGGCGCGCCAACCACTGCGTGCAGGCGTCTCGCAACTCCGGCAGCCCAGCCGTCGTGGGGTAGCCCGGAGAATCCGACGCCTCACACAATGCACGCTGAACGACGTCCGGTGTGGGGTCGACCGGCGTTCCCACCGACAGGTCAACAACGCCGTCGATGTGCTCCCGAGCGCGCTCGGCAATCGGGGCGAGGGTGTCCCAGGGGAACTCCGGCAACCGGATCGTCATCCGGTCACCGCCGAATCAGGCGTCCTCTTTGGGTGGGACATTCGCAAGCAACGGCGCGTCGAAGGACTGTCCACCGAGCTTGGCCGCCCCACCCGGGGAGCCCAGGTCAGAGAAGAATTCTGCGTTGGCCGCCGTGTAGTCCGACCACTCATCAGGGACATCGTCTTCGTAGAAGATCGCCTCGACCGGGCATACCGGTTCGCAGGCGCCACAGTCCACGCACTCATCCGGCTGGATGTAGAGCATCCGATCGCCCTCATAAATGCAATCGACGGGACATTCTTCGATACACGATTTGTCTTTGACATCCACGCACGGGAATGCGATGACGTAGGTCACCTGAGGCCTCCGGTTCGAAACGTTGGTGCCCGGAACTCCCGGACACCGGGGTCAACGCTACACACCTCGCAGCTCGATCGCCGCTTACGGGCCGACGGATGTTTCGCCGATTCCATCAATCTCGAGACAAGCCGATCCTTGGCGATCCGGCCATGCTCTGCCGAGGGGCGCCGAGCCACCTAGGGTGACGCCCGTGAGGCTCTACGACACGCGCACGCGCACGGTCGAAACGATCACCCCGCAGCGCGAGCGTCACCTCACCCTGTATGCGTGCGGCCCCACGGTGTACCGCGACGCCCACGTGGGCAACATGCGGACGTTCCTGCTCACGGACCTCATCGCCCGACTCGCGGGACTGCACAGCTGGCAAACCACGGTCGTCCAAAACATCACAGACGTGGGACATATGGCCGACGACACCGGCCTCGGAGGTGTCGACGAGGGCCAAGGGGATGGCGAGGACCGGATTCTGCGTCAGGCCGAGCATGAGGGCCGAGGAGCACTCGCGCTTGCCCGCCACTACGAAGATGCCTTTCATCGGGACCTTGCCGCCCTCAACATCCACCCGGCCGACCATTACCCCCGCGCGAGCGAATCGATCGACGACATGATCACCTTGATCGCAGCACTCGTTGATCGCGGACACGCATACATCGGTGGCGACGGCTCGGTCCTTTTCGACGCCCGCTCCGTCGCTGACTACGGCGCTCTCAGCGGAAATCGTCTCGATGACCTACGGCCAGGACACAAATTCGATGCCGACATTGATTCCACCAAGCGATTCCACGCCGACTGGGCGTTGTGGAAGAGGGCACCACAAACCCGAACGCAGTTGGTGTGGGACACACCCTGGGGAATCGGTTTTCCCGGCTGGCACACCGAATGCAGTGCCATGAGCCTCAAACTGCTCGGCACGTCAATCGACGTGCATACCGGCGGTATCGATCTGCGTTTCCCTCACCACGAGGACGAACGGGCGCAGAGCAATTCGGTAACGGGAAATGACGTCGTTCGCCACTGGGTGCACGCCGAACATCTGCTGTTCGATGGACGCAAAATGAGCAAGTCGGCCGGCAATGTCGTGCTCGTAGACCACGTCGCCGATCGCGGCATGGACCCCCTCGCGCTGCGTCTGGCTTTCCTTCAGCATCGCTACCGCCAGCAAATGAATCTGACCTGGGCGGTCATTGAGGGTGCACAAACAACCCTGGATCGTTGGCGAAAGAGCGTGGCTGCGTGGGCGACCTCTCCATCGGCACCCATCCCCGATGAGCTTCAGCAGGAGTTCATGTCGGCCGCCGACGACGATCTCGACACACCGCGAGCGCTTCAGGTTTTGCGAGCCGTGGAACGGGACAGCGATCTCACCGACGGAGCGCGCTTTGAATTCTTCGCCTGGGCGGATCGACTTCTCGGGTTGGATCTCGTCCGCCGAGTCGGGCAGGCGACGGAAGCAGACCCCATACCCGACGACGTGCTCGCATTGGCCGCTGAACGCCAGGAGGCGCGAACGCAACGTGATTTCGCGACGAGCGATCGCCTCCGCGACGAACTCGCCGCCCGCGGGTTCCACGTCACGGACACACCCGACGGGCAGGTTATTGATCGCAGCGACGCCTAGTTCGCGTCAGCCGACGTCGACTTCCTCGGCCGGAACGTTCTCGAACGTTCCGTCATCGGTCGCCGGAGTGGCATCGTCACTGTTGCCGGCCGGTGCGTCCCCTGGCGGTGCGTCCCCTGCCGGCGCATCTTGCGCCGGCGCGTCTTGCGGAGTCCCCTCGTCCGTCTTGTCCTCCTCCTTGTCCTTCTTCTTCGGCTTCTTTCCACAGACGACCTTCGGTGCAGCGCGGTAATACGACCGGATCGTTTCCCGCTTCACTTCCTCGTCGTTTTGGTAAAAGACTCGATCGACGTCGATGGTGAAGCCTGGGATGCCCGATTGCGGGGAGCATCCGTCCTTCTTCTTGCGATAGATCGTCTTCGGTTTCCGGACGCTGTTGCGCTCACCGAACTCAGCATCGATCTCGTCGTAGATCTTCGTTCCCCAGAACTCGACCGTCATCGACGAGTTCGTCATATCCGTTGTAATGACCACCGGATACAGGCTGTCGTTGCGGAACTGCATATCGAAGATTCCCCAGGCAACCGTTGCTTCCAGGCCCGGCTGGTACCGAGAGATGTACACCGAGTGGGCCCGGGTGCTCACCCGTTCCATGCCCGCAAAGAAGGCTGCCGTCCACACCGCGGTCGTCGCAGCAGATACGCCACCTCCCAGGGCCTCTTCGAAGACACCTCCGGGGCCGATGATGGTGCCCTCGGTGTATCCGTTCTCTTCGGTCCTTTCCAAGATGGTGTCATTCATCGAGAACGTGTCTCCCGGCATCAAGACGGTGCCGTTCACGTACTCCGCCGCTTGGCCGATGTTGGTCACCCGGTACGCCGCGTACCGGAAATCCTGCGTGAAACTCGACAGCTTTTCTTGAATATCCAAAGCCCGAGCGTCAGCGGTGGTGAATTTCGGTTGTCGCTGCCCCTCGGTCACGACAACTTCGCGCACTCCTCCGTCTGACACGTCTTGATCGAGAACCGTGAGGACCTTGGCCGCCAATTCATCGTCTTCCACCCCGCCACCGGCCCTGCTCGGGACGATCTTCAACTCTCCGTTCTTCTTAAGCTTGAAGCTGGCATCTCGCGGAACCTCGGAACCCTCGAGGTCGTCTTCGATCGACTCGTACAGCATCGGTCCGTCCAGGACCGGCTCGTAGTCATCCTGCACAACTACGAAGGTCAATGCATCACCGATCACTTCGGCCGGAATCTCCGCAACCGCTGAGCCAGCCGCCACCTTGACCGGGCCGGATACAGCCGCGAGGGCGAACGTGTTCGCAGCATCCGCGTTCGCCACCGTCACCGTCGGCTCTTCGATGATCACCGGTAAGTCCTGCTTTCCCCGAGGTTCCAAAATCGACGTCACGATCGCCGTTCGGGCCGCTTCTTCGTCGACGCGTCGTCCCTGCTGCCCCGGGGTGTACTCCACGGTTGTTCCCTCGACCGCGAGCGATGACTCAACGGGAAGGGTGGTGACGAGTCGATCCAACGCTCCCATCTGACGGTTGAGTTTGTCTTCTTCGACGACGATCACCGGCTCGACATCAACACCCTCACTGGCGAAGAAGCGCGAGAAGGGATTCAGGTTTCGAGTGACGAGCGGCTCCACGGTTTCCACCGCGTTGACCCACACTCCCGCCTGACGCGGCTTCACGATGATGACCTGGCCGTCGTTATCGAACTCGACTGGTTGCGCGGCCGGCTTGGCTACCTGTTGACGGACCTTCACGACAGCCTCGTCGCGCGTGAGCCCCCCGATATCGACGCCGTTGACCGTTGTATTCGCCGGGACGGTGGGCCCGCTACTGGCGACGAAGGCGGATGCGCCTACTCCTATCGCCAGGATGGCCCCAACTGACACTCTGGCCAGGATCCAATGCTTTCGTGTGGGTCGCCACCGACGGCGATGCGACTCCGACACGGACCCCTCGTCTCCCGAGCTCATGGGTGGCCCCGAACAGGAAGCCAAGCGGCGGACACTGGGCCCGCGAACTGCCCTGATGGTAAGCACGCGGACCCCTGCATTCCAAACCGATCGGCCCGTCGTCTTCCCCGGGACTCCGGCCTCACCCGGCGGATCGGCATCGGCGAGAGCACCAATGAGCTCAGGCCGAGCACGGGGTGATGAGCAAAGGGCCTCAGACGCTGGGGGTTTCTTGCTCAGACGACGGGTTCGCGGAGTTCGGCGGGTCCGGCCAGTTGGATCGCAAGGGCCGAGCAGGCAAGGTTGCCGCGGCTGAACCGAGGATCGCACCACCAAGCAGGTACGCCCACTGCCGGGCACCACTACTAACCGCAATATCTCCACCGGCTGTTTCGCTGGCGAGAAAAATCGTCACGGTGATCCAGCCGGCCACAACGAGCCAGGCCGCCGCACGAGAGGACGACGCCAACGCGACGCCCCGAATTGACGCGATCAAGACCCCGAGAACGATGAGTACTCCCCACGGGATGACGAGGTACCGGTCAGAGAAGATCAGGATGGATCGATGCGCCTGAACGAAGGCACCGAGCAGACCGATCAGCAGACCGACTCCAAGCCCACCTAGCAGCGGCGCGGCCTTGCGGACAACTGCCACTAGCCAATCCCGGCGAAAAGGTCCGTCTCTCGACCCTCACGAGTTGCCGGCACCGGAGTACCTCGCACGAGGCGAAAGTACTCCGTACCCATCGCCTGCGATCCGAGGTTGTTGGACAGCGCGAAGAAACCTCCATCGACCGATACCTGCGTCTTGTGGGCCGCCAACGCCGACATCTTCGTATCGAGGAATTCGGTCGCATCGACGGCAGTCGTGATCAGCTCATCATCGCAGGCGAACGGCAGGTCATCGGGATCCATGGCGGCGAACTCGTTGTCGGAGTCGACCTCGCGCAGCGTCATGATTCCTTCTCGGATGACGCTGCGCGGGAACGCCGTCCAGTACACCTTCGACGCGCTCCACGCCGCCCCGAGATCCGGCCGGAACGACGGCGACTCCGCCAACGCCACGGCGTAATGCGTCACCCGGTGAGCCTGGATGTGATCGGGGTGCCCGTACCCTCCGAAATCGTCGTACGTCACGACAACCTGCGGCCGGACGTCACGAATCACCTGCACCAGATCGCACGCAGCGGCGAGAAGATCTGCCCGCCAAAAGCAGTCATCGCGATCGTTACTCGGCACACCCATCATCCCCGAGTCGCGGTACTTGCCCGCTCCACCAAGGAAACGATGATCACTCACGCCGAGGATCGCCGTCGCGTCTGCTAACTCACCGATGCGATGCTCACCGAGGCCGTCGTCCTGGTCAGCCGCTAGGTGCTGCAGCTCAGGAACGAGCACTTCACCTTCTTCTCCAAGCGTGCACGTCACCAGCGTTACCTGCACACCCTCGGTCACGTACTTGGCCATGACCGCTCCCGTTCCGATCGTCTCGTCATCGGGATGCGCATGGACGAGAAGAAGTCGGCGGTTCGGCGTCGTCATACCGTCAGGCTACTTGCGCGGACGTGGCTCTTCACTCTCCCGTCGACTCGGGCACGATAGGGCGATGACCGGACCGGACGAGGGGGTGCGCGCCAACCGACTGTCCGATGACACCGTCATGAGTTTCCCCCGACAACGGGCCGTGACTCGCGGATTTCGGCTGGGCGCCCCGAGAAGCGTTCGGATCGGCCGGCGTCCGAGTGGACAGGCGCGCGTGTTCTTCATCCGAAGCCGTGATGGGCGCACAACAACCGGCGACCTGTGGGTCGCCGACCAGGGCGACGGGTGGCAGGAACGACTGCTCGTCGACGGTGCATCACTGGGAACCGACGGTGAACTGCCGGCCGCTGAACGCGCACGACGCGAGCGCCTAAGGGAAGTTACTGCCGGAATCACCACGTACTCGCTCGACCGAACCGGATCTACCGCCGCTTTCGCAGTGGACGGCACTCCCTACGTGGTGAACGTGGACGAGGAATCTGTTCACACCATCGCACACCCAGGCCCCGTGGTCGATCCGCAGATCAGCCCGGACGGGACACACGTGGCCTTCGTTCACGATCGCCGCGTGTGGTGCGCGACCGTCGCCAGCGACGACGCCTCGCCGCTGACACCGGTGGAAGACAAGCCCATCACCTGGGGGTTGGCCGATTTCATCGCCGCTGAGGAACTCGAACGACACCGCGGGATGTGGTGGATGCCCGATTCAACGCGACTCATCGTTGAGCGCGTCGATGAATCCGACGTTGAGACTCGATGGATCTTCGACCCCGCCCAACCTGAACGCGAACCTGTGCCGCACCGGTACCCGTCAGCGGGGACACCCAACGCAAGCATCTGCCTCCACCTCGTTGCGCTGGACGGAACCATCCAAGAAGCGTCGTGGGATACCGACACGTACTGCTACCTCGCTAGCGTCCACGTCGGTCCCGAACACTCTCCCGTAATCTCTGTCCTCGACCGCACGCAGCAGCGCCAACAAGTTCTCGCGTTGGTGGACGACGCTTGGGTGACCCGCACTGAGAACGAGCAGGATCCGTGGATCACGGTGATCCCCGGATCCCCCACCCTGGATCGATCGGGTTCACTGATCGAGGTTCTGGATCGACAGGGCAACTTCCGCGCCTGCAGGGACGGGGAGCCCTTCTCTCCCGAGGGTTGGAACGTGGATGCGATTCTCGACGTCGGAGTCGATCACATCGCCGTCATCGCCGCCGTGGCACCGGAAACCCGCGTGCTCGCGCGACTTGGATTCTCCGGTGACGTCGACGTCATCTCTGACCCCGAGAAGTGGTCCGTCGGAGTCACAGACGGCGACGTCAGCGTCGTTGCTTCCACGAATGCATCGTTGACCTCGTCCACAATGAGGATCATCGACTCCCGCGGCTTTGTTGACATTGCCTCGCACGCCGAGCTGCCCGTTGTCACCGCACGGCCGAACGTTCTTCGTGTCGGGGAGCGAGATCTCAGCGCAGCAGTTCTTCTCCCGGAGCATCACGAGCCCGGAGAACGTTGGCCAGTCATCTGCAGTCCCTACGGGGGGCCGCACGCCCAGCGTGTGATCGCCGCCGGCGGTGCTTATCTCACCGAGCAGTGGCTCGCCGACCAAGGGTTCGCCGTTGTTGTCATCGACGGCCGGGGGACTCCCGGACGTGGCCCCGATTGGGAGTACGCGGTGCGCCACGACCTCGCCGGCCCGGTGCTCGAGGATCAAGTGGACGCACTACTCGCCATCGCGAACTCCAACGACGCTCTCGACCTTTCCCGCGTCGGTATCCGAGGTTGGTCGTTCGGTGGCTATCTCGCAGCACTCGCAGTGCTCGATCGTCCCGATGTCTTCCACGCCGCGGTCGCCGGAGCCCCGGTAACGGACTGGCGGCTCTACGACACGGCCTACACCGAGCGATACCTGGGTGACCCCTCCATGAACGACTCCCCTTACGAGCGGACGTCGCTCCTGTCTCGCGCCGCGGCCCTCACTCGCCCCCTGCTGCTCATCCATGGCTTGGCAGACGACAACGTGCTCGCCGCGCACACGCTGCAACTCTCTCGAGCCCTACTCGAAGCGGGTCGGCCTCACAATGTCCTCCCCCTCAGCGGTGTCACACATATGACGCCGCAGGAGGTGGTCGCAGAGAATCTCTTGTGGACCGAAGTCGATTTCTTCAACAAGCATCTCGGTTGATCATCGCTACTTGCGTTTGCGCCCGGCCTTCACTCGCTCGGTAACGTCGAGCAAGACCTTCCGCATTCGCACCGCCGACGGGGTCACTTCCACGCATTCGTCTTCACGGCAGAACTCCAGTGCCTGCTCCAGTGACAACTCCCGGTGCGGAATCAGTGGCACCAGAACCTCGCCGGTGCTCGATCGCATGTTCGTGAGCTTCTTCTCCTTGGTCGGGTTCACATCCATGTCATCCGACCGGGCGTTCTCTCCGACGATCATCCCCTCATACACCTCGGTCCCGGGTCCGACAAACATCGTTCCGCGCTCCTGGAGGTTGGCGAGAGCAAAGCCCGTGGTGCTTCCGCTTCTATCGGCGACAAGTGACCCCGTCGGTCGGGTGCGGAGTTCGCCATGCCACGGCTCGTAGCGATCGAATACATGGTGCAGCAGTCCGGTGCCGCGGGTCTCCGTCAAGAATTCTGTGCGGAAACCGATCAACCCTCGAGCCGGCACCAGGTAGTCCATGCGGACCCAACCCGATCCGTGATTCACCATCTGCTCGAGGCGACCCTTGCGAAGCGCCATCAGTTGCGTCACCACCCCGAGGTAGTCCTCCGGAACATCCACGGTGAGCCGCTCGACCGGTTCGTGCATGGCGCCGTCGATTGTTCGCGTCACCACCTGGGGTTTCCCGACGGTGATTTCGAATCCTTCTCGACGCATCAACTCCACGAGGATCGCCAGTTGCAGCTCTCCTCGGCCCTGCACCTCCCATGTGTCCGGGCGCTCGGTCGGCAACACACGAATAGAGACATTGCCGATCGTTTCTGCTTCCAATCGGCTCTTGACCATGGGCGCGGTCAGCTTGGAGCCACCACTCCTGCCCGCCAGGGGCGACGTGTTGATGCCGATAGTCATCGAAATCGATGGCTCGTCCACCGTGATCACCGGGAGCTGCCGAGGATCATCGGGATCGGACAGTGTTTCACCGATGGTGATCTCCGGGATGCCTGCGACCGCAATGATGTCACCGGCGGACGCACTCTCCACGGGAACTCGCTCCAACGCCTCCGTCACGAGCAGTTCGACGACTTTGGCGCGATCGACACTTCCGTCCGATCGAATCCACGCGACCTGCTGACCCTTGCGAATGACGCCCTCGTGCACGCGACACAGAGCAAGCCGTCCGAGGTAGGGCGACGCATCGAGGTTGGTGACATGGGCTTGCAGCGGCGCTCCCTCGACGAAGGCCGGTGCCGGGACGGTCGCAAGCAATGTTGCGAAGAGCGGCTCGAGGTTGTCGGAATCAGGCTGTTCGCCGTCGTTGGGCATCGTCGTGGAAGCCCGGCCGGCTATGGCGCTGGTGTAGATGATCGGAAAATCGATTTGGGAATCATCGGCGTCGAGGTCGAGGAACAACTCGTAGACCTCGTCGACCACTTCTTCAATGCGCGCGTCATTGCGGTCCACCTTGTTGATGACCAGAACGACCGGCAAACGCTTGGACAGTGCCTTGCGCAATACGAAACGAGTTTGAGGAAGGGGGCCTTCAGATGCATCAACAAGCAACACCACACCGTCGACCATTTCCAAGCCGCGCTCGACTTCGCCGCCAAAGTCCGCGTGCCCGGGCGTATCGATGATGTTGAAGACCACGCCACCGTCGGGAGCTGACGGTCCGGCGTACCGGACAGAGGTGTTCTTGGCAAGGATCGTGATGCCCTTTTCTCGCTCCAGGTCCATCGAATCCATGACGCGCTCGGCGACGTCCTGGTTCTCACGGAAGGCACCGGACTGCCACAGCATCGCGTCGACCAGCGTCGTCTTTCCGTGATCGACGTGGGCGATGATGGCGATATTGCGCAGGTCGTCTCTGGAAGTCACTTGCGAACACTAGACGCAGGACCCGTGGCATCCTCGGGGCATGCTGCACACACTCGCCCGGCTAGCCCTCGGCGTCGTCCTCGTCGGTGCAGGAATCAGTCACTTCACCGACGCGGAATCGTTCCTCTCGCAGGTGCCGTCGTGGCTTCCGGCCGCCGATGCCGTTGTCGCCATCTCCGGGATCATCGAGGTGGTTCTTGGAGTTGCCCTTGTCGCTGCACCACGGCGGTTTCGACCTCCACTCGGTTGGGTGGTCGCCGCGTTCTTCGTCGCTATCTTCCCGGGCAACATCTCGCAGTTCGTGAGCGGAACTCCCGGCTTCGGCCTGGACTCAGATGCGGCCCGCTTCATCCGCCTGTTGTTCCAACCAGTTCTGGTCGTCTGGGCACTGTGGTGCACCGACGCCTGGTGGAACTGGCGTCGACGCTCGACCGCTACACGTTGAACCGGAATTCAACCACGTCGCGTCGCCGATCGACATCTAGGCCACCGGGCTGGCATAACGGAAGATGTAGGCGAATGCCGTCCTCGTGAATCCGATCCCCCGACCCTGCGAACGGATCCGGGCCG